>Ga0164297_10000392_pt1 | contig 54807 bp, 45 predicted proteins | sample GEODES058metaG_FD_113539 | JGI IMG/M metagenome (GOLD analysis project Ga0164297, IMG submission 113539) | Dystrophic lake water microbial communities from Trout Bog Lake, Wisconsin, USA - GEODES058 metaG | ecosystem: Environmental > Aquatic > Freshwater > Lake | place: USA: Trout Bog Lake... | reverse complement strand
TTTTCTTGCGGCAAAATTTTCTTTTGACCATCTAAATTTAATTGTTCCTGTAATTCATCCCTTGATCGTGCTGGCTGCCATCGGCCTCGCCGCGCTTGTTTTTGATTTTGTTGCCGAGCGTTTGGAGCGGATGAAATTGAAGCACACGATGGGACTTTATTTTTCGCCGCGCGTGCTCGAAGCCGTGCTGGCCGATCCCGGCTCGATGGAGCCGCGCCGCGCTGAAGTCGTTTTGCTGCTGACCGATTTGCGTAACTCCACGCCGCTCGCCGAAGCGCTTGGACCAAAAGGAATGTTTGATTTGCTCAACCAAGTTTTCGAGGCGCAGACGAGCGCCATCATGGGCGAAGAAGGAAACTTGGAACATTTTCTCGGTGATCAATTTTTAAGTTACTGGGGCGCGCCGCAAAAACAGCCGGACGCCGCAGATCGTGCTAGTCGCGCCGCGCAAAAGCTGATTCGTTCAATGGAAGAGTTGCGCGCCACGCTATCGCCGGAGATTCAAAAATTATTTGGCTACGGCGTCGCGCTGCACAGCGGCGGCGTGCTTGTTGGAAATAAAGGTTCCGCGCTGCGACTAGATTACGGCCTCGTCGGCGATACGGTGAACGAAGCCGCGCGCGTCGAGGCGCTCACGAAATATTACGGCGCGCGGCTGCTTGTCACGCGCGACGCGTTTGCGCAATTCAGCGCGCAAGGTCGGCATCGGCTGATTGACCGCGTCATCGTGAAAGGCAAGAGCGAGCCGGTGGAATTGTTCGAGTGTGAAAATCCATGCACACCTCCAAATTTCGCGGAGATTTGCGTGCGCTACAAAAAGGCGTTCGACGAATACCACTTTGGCCGTTTTGTCGAAGCGCAGCTCATGTTCGCCGCCATCGGCAAAGAATTTTCCGACGGACCAAGCAAAACGCTTTCCGCTCGCTGCGCGGAGCTCGTCATTCATACGCCGACAAATTGGAACGGCATCTGGAAAATGGATGCGAAGTAGTCACAGGCATTTTCCATCGCGGTGCAAAAAAAAGTTGCCAAAGGCGGTTCCGCCAGCAAACTTGGTGCAAAGGATTCGGTCTGACGGATGGTCTGACGGACTGAAAAAAATCTCATTTGTCATGAACAGCCAGTTGCCTGCCCATCTCATCGCGCACATCAACGTCAAACTCGCCCTCATCGGCTGCTCGCCTGTGCCGCTCAAAGGCGACAAGGAATTCGTCGAAATCGCTGCGGCAATGGCTGCGCAATCGCGCGAAAAAGATCGTCTGCTTGGCCAGCATCTTTGCCCCGCTGACGCGCGCATACAGACGTTTCTCTACGATTATTTGCAAGATGCGCCAGTGACCAAACTTCCCGCGCGCACCTTCACACTCGATCGCGCGGGCCTCGCGCGCGTGCTGTCGCTGCCGGTGGACCGCGATGATTTTTCTTCCGACATCATCAATTCCTACCGCGTCAAACAAGGCATTTTGCACAATCCGAAAAGCGATCGCCGCACAACCGCCGGAATTTTTCACGTCTGCGAAGGCGGCTTGCCGATTCCCGACGACAAACTCGGCGTGCCAAAAATCACCTTCGCCAAAATTCTCCAGCACGCGCTCACGCCGCCGAAAGAATTGTTGAAGCTGCCGTTCACCTCCACGCAGCCGTCGCCAGCGGAATGTTTTGTCACGCTGCTCATCCGTCCACTCGTGTGTCCCGAAGTTCCGGGCTTCACCAAAAAGAAAACGATGGAGGTCCGTTTTTTTGTGCCGGGCAATCTCGTGAGCAATCTGGATTTCGTCGAAACGATTTTTGAAAATGGCGGCGATCCGTTGCTGCCGGAAAATGACGCTGCGCTCGATACCGAACATTGGACCGGTCACACCGGCTGTATCATTCTTGCGCCACATTTGATTAAGCTCACCAAAAAATCCGTTGGTTTGCCGAATTGGGATGCCGCGACGGAACGCCAGCGCCGCGACGGGATGTGCTGGAAAAAAGAAGACGAACTTTACAACGGCGGCAACGCCTTCAAGCTCACTTGCCGCGACGAAACGGGCGTCATTGTTACGATTATTGCCGACAACTATTTCGGCTACTGCAAAAAAGAAGTGAAGACGCAGTTGAGCTACGCGGCCAATCTTTTTGGTCTCGCGGAAGAAGAACACGCGGGCGGCGCGCTCGTTTTTCAGAGCTACGATTTGGGCGAAGAATTTAGCGGCGAGGCGCATGTGCGCCAGCTCGGCCATCGTTACGAGGAAATGATTTCGCAATTCGCGAGCGCGATGGATGCGAAGCCGGAGGGTTACGCGGTGGATAAAAAATTTCCGGAAATTCTCTACGTCCCGCACGATGCAAACTTCGATTTGAAGTCGCAAAAAGTTTCGTGGACGAACGCGACGGGCGACCACGCCATCAAACTTTCGCCGGAAAAAACTTACGTCCGTCCGTCCGGCTACAAAGTAAAAATGGAAAAACCGCCGGGCGCGGGCCGCCAATGGCGATTGGTCGGCACGGTGGCCGAGGGAACTTATTGCCACAAGCCGTGCACGGTTTCCGGCGGCGGCAAATCGGAAATTTCCAAACCAATTACCGACGCCATTTTGACCGGCCCGGTTTTTGTGTCGGACATGAAAAATGATTTTGACCGCGTGGCCGAGTTGATTGACCGCGATTACTCAAATCGTTTCGTCGAAAAATCGCACAAGGATGCGCGCACGATTCTTTCGCCCGAACGCTCGCTCGGTTCCGTCATCAAATTGCTCACGCCGGACGAACACGATTACACGCCGGAATATAATGCTTGGCTCGCGGGCGTGCCGCAGCACGTCAAGGAACTTGTCTTCGTCGTGAAGCGCTATTTCAAACCGGAATGGGGTGCGGACTGGCGTGAACATTTCGCCGTGGACATCATCAACGGCACGCCGGGCAACGAACTCAAGTGCGACAATAAAAAACTCGTCACGACTTATTTGCGCGTTGGTTTTGATGGCGATGGCGCGTGGCGCACATTTGGTTTGCGTAAAGATTTTTATCCCGCCGTCAAAGTGCAGATGGAAGATGACATCACGGCTTCAACCGTCGTGCCGCCGGGTTTGCTACAAGATTTACCAGCCGACGTGGATAAAAATCACTCGCTGGAATTTGCGCTGAATTGCGAGCAGCGTTTGTTCCAGCGCCCCGACGATGCGATTCATCGCGGCTACGACAAGCAGGCGGAACTGGATTTCGTGCAGCCGGAAAATTTCTTTTCCAACTACGAGCCGCTCACGCCGAAAGATGCGCGCGACATGGTCGAAGACGCACTCGGTTTCCACCAGTTTACGGAGCCGATGAAAAAATTTGTCGGCGAAGTCGCGTCGACCGGCGCGCCGGAATATTTTGTCTGCACCGCGAACCCGCGTCTCGTGGACGGTAAGCCGACGAAAAATCCGCGCTACTTGCAAAAGCGTCCCGACCTTGTGCGCGCCAGTGAAACGTATCTCGCGGAAATTTCTGCGCGCCTGCGCCGCCGCGTGCCGCCGGAAAGGCCATTATACACGCCCGTCACCGCCGTGTTACCGGGGCGCCGCAATAATCCGCCGGAAACCGGCATCCGTGCGCTCGCGTGCTACAACCCGATTCATTATTTTGAATTGCCGGAATTGTTCATGGAAGTGATTTGCAGCATGACCGGCAAATCGCCTTCGACCACCGGCGCTGGTTCCGAAGGCGCGCTGACGAAAGGCCCGTTCAATGCGCTGCCGCCGATAATTGACCTGAACAACGCGCTCGTGTCGTTCATTCTCACGGGACAAAATGCGTTCGTCACCGCCGCCGGCTACGTCGGGCCGAATCTGCGCGTGGATCACGACGTGAGTTTGATCGTGCCGGAAATCTGGTGTCGCCTCACCGCCGAGGAACGGGATCCGAAATTTCTGATCGCGAATCGGTTTCTCGAAAAGTGCGCGGACTTCGAGCACGACGGCAAAAAAGTTTTGGCAAGCCGACTCGGCTGGCACATCAACGCGCGTTTCGTTCACAACTTCTTTGGTCGCGTCTTTAATCATCCGCAGGCCGTATTCACCGAGGCGATGCTCAAACCGGAATTGCAGGGCAAAGACATTTTCGTGGACGGCATGGACAACATCGTGGCCACGCAGAAACGCGTCGCAAAAATGTATTTTGACGATGGCAGCATCGCGCAGGCGTGTCCGCCGTTACAAGCGTTGTTGCACATCATGCTCAACGACGAGTGGGAAGGAAAACATCTCGACCATCCGGATGTGCGAAAATTATTCACGCGCGAAAATCTGTTGGCGAGCCCGTGGTATGCGGCGCGTTTGGCGGCAAAACAAAAAGTGGATCGCAATCTTTGGAAGCGCCACGTCGAATGTCTGAACCAGTTTTTGCGCCGCCCGAATTATACGGACGTTTCGGAAAAACTTGGCATCGCGGAGCGTTTGACGCAGGCGCGGAAAACTCTGGAAGCGGTCGAGTCGGCAAATTATCCGAAGACGCTGGTCGGAACGATTGGCGCGGAGCCGATTGAAAATTACGCGCGCGCAAGCTGAACGACGCGCAGAAATAAAATTGAAAATTGCCGGCGTAATTTCTACGCCGGCAATTTTTTTGATTTACGACAAAACCCAGCCGGAGCGATTTTCGCGTTTGACGAACCGTGCGGCTTCGGGACAATTCGTGGCGCGCATATTCGGACCGTCCCATTCAATCTTCTGACCCACGCGCAAGGCGACGCAGCCGAGCAGCATGATTTCCGTAAGTTGTGCGCCGACGGAAAATTTCGAGTAGCACATGTCCGGCTTGCCTTCCTTGATGGCGGCAATCCATTCGAGATGTTGGCGGTGGTCGTTGTCGCCCTTGTGGGGATTGCGCGGAATGGATTCGGGAATCGCGGCGATGGCCTCGTGTTTTTTGTAATGGCGGTATTTTTTCTCGTCGTTGAGCCGGATGAAAAATTGTTCGCCGTAATCGTCCGGGGAAAAGATTTTGCCCTTGTCGCCGATGAGCAGGCAGGCGCTGTTCGGAACTTCGCCGAGCATTTCCTCGATGTCGGCGGTTAGCTCGCGCGGCGGTTTGTTGCTGAAATCGTGACCGTTCGGCGCTTTCGCATCCGGCTGGCCGCCGTCCAGCCACCAGAGCGTGACTGGATTTAAAGCCAGCGTGTCGTGCCGGTGGAAAAAGTTCTTATGCACAGCAGGCACGGAAATTTTCCGCGCGGGAAATTCAAAGCGAATTTTGGAACCGATGGGATAAGTTTCCTTGTTCATGCCGTTGATGGCGGCGGCTTCGATTTCCGTCGGGTAGCCCAGACCGAGCGCGCGAAACGGCATGTTCACGGTGTGACACGCCATGTCGCCGAGCGCGCCCGTGCCGAAATCCTGCCAACCCCGCCAATTGAACGGATTATAGATTCCTTTTTTGTAGGGCCGCACCGGTGCGGGTCCGAGCCAGATGTCCCAGTCTAAAGTTTCCGGCACCGGATCGCTGCCGTCAGGACGATCCATGCCTTGCGGCCAGACCGGGCGGTTGGTCCAGACATACACTTCGCGCACCTGGCCGATGATGCCGGCGTGAACACATTCCACCGCGCGCCGCAAGCCATCCGCCGCGCTACCTTGATTGCCCATTTGCGTGACAACACCGGTTTTGCGCGCAAGGTCACGCAGATAGCGCGCCTCATAAATCGTCTGCGTCAGCGGCTTTTGGCCATAGACGTGTTTGCCAAGTTGCATCGCGGCCGATTCCGCGATGGCGTGAAAATGATCCGGCGTGGAAACGGTCACGGCATCAATGCCCTTACCCATCTCATCAAACATCTTGCGGAAATCCTGATAAAATTTTGCATCCGGATATTTTTTCAGCTGCGGGGCGCAGCGGGCTGAGTCCACGTCGCACAGCGCCACGATGTTCTCGGTGGCGCAATGATCCGTATCGCTCTGACCTTTGCCCATCACGCCGATGCTCGCGATGTTCAGTTTGCTGTTCAGGTTCGCGCCGCGCAACAGCGTCGGCACACCGAACACGACCGCGCCGCTGGCGAGCGTAGCAGTCTTGAGAAACGTGCGGCGGTTCCAGCGGGGCATGGACGGCTTCATGTCAAAAATCTAGCAACTGGTTTTGGCGTTTCAAAACAAAATCCATATTTTTGCCTCACGTGTTTGCGTGAGGCGATGGGACAACAGGCCGCTTGCATTTTCTGACCGGTTTGAAAAACTCGCGGAACAATCCGCCAAAAATAAATTGAAAATTAAATTCATCCCGCTCGCCGCTGCGCTTTGTGCTGCGGGCTTCGCCGTGTCCGCCGAACCTATTCCGGACACCTGCCTGACCGGTGGCATCGCGCTGGGCTGCCAGGCGTGGACTTTTAAAGAGTTTTCGGTGATGGAGGCAATTGATAAAACGGCGGCGGCGGGCGGCAAGGTCATTGAATTTTATCCCGGCCAGAAATTCAGCGCGGAAAAACCGGATTTGAAATTTGATCACAACGCCACCGATGAAATGATTGCGGCCGTGCAGGCGCAATTGAAATTGCGCGGCGTCCGCGCGGTGAATTATGGCGTGGTGAATATTCCGAAAGACGAAGCTGGTGCGCGAAAGATTTTTGAGTTTGCTAAAAAATTTCAACTCTACGGCATCACCACCGAATCCGTTGAGGCGATTGACACGATTGAAAAGTTCGTTAAGGAATTTGATATCCGCGTGGGCTTTCACGACCACCAACACCAGCCGAATAAACCCGAATACAAAATGTGGGATCCGAATTACGTTTTGAGCGTCGTCAAAGATCGCGATGCCCGCATCGGCGCTTGCGCGGACATCGGCCATTGGGTTCAGTCCAGTTTGAAACCGGTGGATTGCCTGAAAATTTTGTCGGGACGCATCATCAGCGTTCACCTCCACGAGATGAATGAAGTTTCACCCACCGCGCATGACGTTCCCGCCGGCACCGGCTACTGCGACCTCGCAGGCGTGATTGATGAATTGAAGCGCCAGAACTTCATTGGCAACGTCTCGATTGAATACGAGGCCAACTGGAAGAATAACGTGACCGACGCGGCTTCTTTCGTCGGCTACGTGCGCGGCTACGCGGCGCGTCCAGGTTTGACGCCGTAATTGATGGCCATCGCGCCGCCAAGCAGATTGATGACGCAGACATCCTGCAATTTCAAGGCGCGCATCTTTTCTGCCACGGCGAGCTGCGCGGGATAATGTTTGAGCGATTCCAAAATGTAGGCGTAAGCCGAGGCGTCGCCGCAAAACAGCCAGCCCATAAGCGGCACGGACATTTTTAAGTGCGTAAAATAAATTGCGCGCCAGAGCGCGTTGGTTGGTTTGCCGAAGTCCAGCACGATGAGCCGCGCGCCGGGTTTGGCGACGCGAAGCATTTCGTCCAAGCCACATTCCCAACTCGTGAGATTGCGTAAGCCATAGCCGACGGTGACCACGTCAAAGGAGTTTTCCGGAAACGGAAGTTGCTGCGCGTCGCCTTGCAGGAATTTTACACTTTGGGTTATTGATTTTGAGTTGGCCGACTGACGTTGCGCGGCGACGTCGAGCATTTGGGCGCTGAAATCAAGACCGGTGGTTTCCGCGCCACCGCGAGCAAGGGCAAAAGAAATATCTCCTGTGCCGCAGCAGAGGTCGAGCGCTCGGTCACCGTTTTTGATTTGTGCCAGACTGACGACGCGTCGTTTCCAAAGCCGGTGCAGGCCGAAACTCTGGAGATCATTCAGAAAATCATAGCGGCGGGCGATGCGGGCGAAGAGGTCATTGACCTTCGCGGCACGCTGGTCGCCGGGCGCGAAATAGACGTTGCTCACCTGAATAGTCTAGCGGTGTCGGCGCATCTGGCAAAGCCGAGAAATGATTGGCGGCGCTTGGCTTAAGTTCACTGATAGTGATATTGCGATTTTTGTCATTGCGCCGAGCGGACGCTTTGTTAGGTTCGTAGTCAAGTTTCAGAGGTTTCCTCAATAAATTTTTATGAACACCGGCGGACAGCCTAAAAAAATTCTGGTGGTGGATGACAACGAAATTGTCATTAAAACTATTTCCCTGAAGTTGCAAGGGGCAGGCTATCAGGTGTTGACGGCCATGGACGGGTCCACCGCCGTTTCTACGGCTCGGAAAGAAGCGCCGGATTTGATTTTGTTGGACTTGAGTTTTCCGCCGGATGTTGATGGCGTGCCGTGGGACGGTTTTCGAATCATGGAGTGGTTTCACCGGTTGGATAATGTGAAGAAAATTCCGATTATCGTCATTACCGGCTCCGACGATCCTTTGGCTAAACAGCGCGCCACCAATACGGGCGCGGTAGCCTATTTTCAAAAGCCGCTGGAACATGACTATTTGTTGAAAGTCATCCGCGCGACGCTGGGCGAAACCGTCAAGTGACGTAAAATTCAGGCTTGCCAGTCGCGGCGACTGGCTTATGATACACAGACCTTTGGATGCGAGCGTAGCTCAGTTGGTAGAGCATCACGTTGCCAACGTGAACGTCGAGGGTTCAAATCCCTTCGCTCGCTCCATTTTTCATTTTCTGTTCCCCGCAAACTCTCGTTGCAGCCCTTAAATGGTGTTGCCGCCCGCAAATGAGAGCGACTCATCCAATCGCAAATCAGATTGCACCACGGCTTTGCGCTGCTTGAATGCCAGCGTCTGCGCCTTGCGCTGAGCAAAATTGAAAGCCCAGTTCGCAATTTTTCCTTTGCCCGGCAAATTGCCTGACCAACTTTTCACCACAATTTTCTGAACCGATTTAGACAGGTATTTACAAATCAACTCATCTTCAAAACTGACGAACGCCTGTGCGCTGCCGGGATCGCCCTGACGACCAGCGCGACCGAATAATTGCCGATCCACGCGCCCTGATTCATGCCGTTCGGTTGCGATGACATGCAGGCCGCCCAGCGCAACCACGCCTTGACCCAGCTTGATGTCCGTGCCGCGACCAGCCATGTTTGTCGCGATGATGATGCGACCTTTTTCGCCCGCGAGCGAAATAAGTTCCGCCTCTTCCTTCAATCGCGTCGCGTTCAAAATTTTAGCTTCCAGCCCACGCTCGGACAGCCATTGCCACAACCGTTCGCTGGCCAAAACGCTGCGCGTGCCGACCAGCAGAGGGCGACCCGTCGCGTGAACCTTTTCAATCTCAGCAATGATTGCCTGCCACTTGCTTTTTTCATCCGCAAAAAATTGATCCGGCAATTGTTTGCGGATGCGCGGCTTGTTCGGCGGAATCGTCACCGTCGGCAAACCATAAACTTGCCACAGTTCACCTGCCGCCTCGCGCGCCGTGCCCGTCATGCCGGATAATTTGTGGAAACATTTGAAAAATCTTTGGAAACTCAATCGCGCGATGGTTTCCGTCGGATCAGAAATCGCCAAGCCTTCTTTCGCCTCGCCCGCCTGATGCATGCCCGCCCGCCACGATCGCTGCGGCATTGGGCGACCAGTAAACTCATCCACGATCAAAATCTTGTTGTCTTCGATGATGTATTGTTGATTGCGCTTGAAAAATTCACGCGCAACCAAAGCCTGAATCACTAACTCCAAGCGACGGTCTTGGCCTTGCCACAAACCCGGCAGATGCGCTGCTTGATCAACCATCTTTTTCAAACCTTCTTTCGTCAGCTCAATTTCTTTGTAACGCGGGTTGGTGTGGTAATCAATTTCCGGCTTCAGCACCGAAATCATTTCCTGTGCGAGTTCGGCGGCATTGCGGAGCGACTCATTCTTGTGACTTGCAGAAATAATCAGCGGCGTCACGGCTTCATCAATCAAAATGCTGTCCGCCTCGTCCACGATGGCCGTATGCAAGCCGCGCAAAACCATGCCGTCTTGAGCTTCCGGCTGCGGCGCGAGCATCCGGCGGATCAAGCGCCGCGTCGGATTTTGCATTTTACCGAGCTGCAGCCGGTCGCGCAAAAAGTCCGCGAGCAATTCTTTGCTGGTGACGTAAGTGATGTCACAACCGTAATTTTTCACGCGTTCGGCCGCCGTGCTCGAACCCGTGACAAACCCAACGCGCACACCGCAAAAATGGTAGAGCGGTTCCAAACGTTCTGCATCGCGCTGCACCAAATAGTCATTCACCGTCACGATGTGACAGGGATGTTTGGTCCAGCCGGCCAGAACGGCGGCGAGCCCGGCGGTCAAAGTTTTACCTTCGCCCGATGCCATTTCCGCGAGGTGTCCGCGATGCAACGCCAGCACGCCCATGAGCTGAACTGGAAACGGCCGCAAACCGAGTTTGCGATCCGCCGCCTCGCGAATCGCAGCGAGCGCGGGCAAAAGAATTTTTTCTGCGGATTTTCCGCCGCGACGAAAGTGTTCACGAAATTCTAATAATTTCTTTTGGAGATTTGCGTCTGAAAGCTGAACCCATTCGGCTTCCTGCCGCACGACCGCATAAGCATCGCGTTTGAGTGTTTCGAGAATTTTCTTACGCCGCCGAAATTTGCCGATGCCACTGTTCACCAGCGCATCGAGGCCGGTGAGTGGGCGGGGCGGCACACGATAATCACTGCGCCGGTAGTCTTGCGTGGGAATCGCAATCATGGGCGTTCAAATCTGGTAACGCTTCTGGAGCAACTGCCACAAGCTGCGGGTCCAGCGCGGCAACAGCGGCTGTGGCTCCAATTTGAAACTGATTTTCCCTGAACGGCCGTCGAGCAGCGCGATGCCCTTCTGCGAATTCAAATCACCCAGCACTTCAAAGAATGGTTCGGCGGATTTGTTGCCCTGCGAATTTTCATCCATCGCCACCGGCACTTCGCCGCCGGCGCTCCAGCCCAGCGCGGCTGACGGCAAAATATGTTGTCCACCGGGAATCACGCGCCAGTGTGTGACGGGCAATTTTTCTCCCGCGTTGCCGTTCAGCCGCACCTTCGCCCCGTAAATTTTTTTGGCGAACAATGCGTTCACGTCTTCTTCCCGCACCGTCGCGGCAAATTCAAAAGAGGCGGGATTCGCCAGCAAGCCCAGTCCGGATCCGCGCGGCAGCCAGCGGCCAACGTAATCTTCAATGCCGGGCGCAACCCACACACCATCGTGCCGTGCGCGCACCGTCAAATTTTCCGCGTCTTGCGTGAGTTTTTTCAGCACGTCGCTGACGGAATCGCGCAGGCTGGTCAGCGGCGCGATGTCGGCAGATTCTTTATTCATGGCCTGCAGCAAGCGCGCTTTGATTTCTTCCAAATGCGCGCGGGTATCCGTCAGTTCCAAAGTCAGTTCCGCATTTTTTAGGCGCAACAACGGCTGGCCTTGTTTCACCTGACTGCCGGATGTCGCGAGCAATTGCTCAACGACGCCCGCTGTTTCGCTGGCGACTTGCGTGCGCTGCGTGGCGACGACAACGCCGGGTGCGCGAAACGAATACGGAAACGGAACCACGGCGAGTAGCACAATCAAAACTGCCGCGATGCCCGCCGTCACGGCAATGGCGCGTGGGCGAACGCGGTCGAGGCGTGTATTGGACGCGAGATATTTTATGAAGCGCACTACGGGCACGACTGCCCACGAAATTAAACACACGGCGGCCATCACGATGCCGATGATCAAAAACCGGTCGGCCACAAACAGCAAAACGCCGCTGAAAACAATGATGCGATAAATGCCGCTCGTGATTCCGAAAACGGTGAGCCAAGTCGCTTCGCGGCGGGTGGCGGCCTGCGTTTCGGAATTTTTCACGCCGAATAAATATTGTTCACAGAGATGCCGCAATTGCGTTGTGGCGCGCTGGTTGAGATTCGGAATTTCAAGCAGGTCAGACAAAATGTAATAGCCGTCAAAGCGCAGCAGCGGGTTGATGTTGAAAATCACCGTCGAGACTGACGCAACGAACATGACGTTGTAGGCGAGGCTGTGAACGACGCCCGGCGCAGTTTTCGACCAGATGAATGCCGCAATCGCCGCAAAAAATAATTCCACAATCATGCCCGCCGCGCCGACGAGCACGCGTTTCCATCGCTCGCGAAAACTCCAGCTCGACGTCGCATCCACATACGGCATCGGCGTGAACACCATCAGCATCACGCCCATGACGTGAACTTCGCCACCGAAGCGCCGGCAAAAATACGCGTGACCGAATTCGTGCAGCGCCTTGATACAAATCGTGCTGATGTAGAGCAGAAATAAATTGTTCGTCGCGAGCACGCCTTCGCCTTGCAAACGCAGGTCGCTGAAATTGTCCACGGCGATTTTAATCCCGAAGCCAACGACAAAGAGCCACAGCAACGCGCCAAACGGACTGATTAATTTTTTAACGACCGGCAAAGTGCGGACAAGAAAGCGGTCCGGGTCGAGCAGTGGGAACCGCATGAACATGATATTCAAGAAGCGGAAGCGGATTTCGCGCTGCTTGCGTTTTTTGTAGCGCTCAAATAATTGCGCACTGTCAGCAGCCAAATCGTATTGCAGCAGGTTTGTAAAATAGAGCTGCGACAACAGTTGAATCACCGCTTCCTGACTCGGAGCGGTATCGGGAAAACGGTTCAGGCATTGTTGCCAGACTTGTTCAACCGTGCAATCGGGCCGCAGACGCGAGACGAATTCGTAGGCCGCCGGACGCAGCCGGAAATATTGGTTGCTGAACGGGTTTTCTAGAACGATCCAGCGTTCGCCGCGAAAATTTTGGCGGCGCACGTTGATGGCCGGACGCAGGCAAATCTTTTGATTCGCCACGCGATACCAGGATTCGCTGAAAGTTTTATCCATTTCACCACCAAAGTTTCATGCGCAGGAAATCCACCGTGCGATGCGTGAGAATCCAGAACAGCGTCCGTTTCTCCGTGGAAATTTTGCACAAGCCGGTCATGCCGGGACGCCACCATTGCACTGCGCCGTTGTCCGGCTTCAGTCGCACGATGAAAACATTGCCATCTTTTTTCGTGACTGCGGCTGGCTGGATGATTTGCAGCGTGACGGGATATTTTATTTTTGGCTGCGTGACGAAAGCAATTTCGCCATTCGATTTGCCGAGAATTTCCTGCACGTCGCGCTCGCTGATTTCCGCTTCGACGTAAAGTGTGTCGATGCGCGCGACTTTGAACAGCGCGTCGCCTTGCTTGACCGGCGAAGCGATGCGTTCGCGCAAATCGCCTTCCACAACGATGCCGTCGAACGTGGATTTTATCGCAGATTCATCAAGGCGATGGCGCACGAGGTCGAGCCGGGCTTGCGCCTGTTGCGCCTGCGCGTCCGCGATGCGCATCTCGGCAATGCTGTTCGCCGCGCGTGCTTTTTCCGCTTCGCGCTGAAAACGCACGACATCCGCGAGCGCACCAGACTGGTCGAGCAACAGTTCGCTGCGATTCAAACTCACGAGCGGATGACCTTTCTCCACACGGTCGCCAGTTCGGACAAAAACTTGTTCAATGTAGCCATCGAACGGCGCGGTCAAATACTCAGCTTCATCGCTGCGCAAAATGAAATTGCCTTCGACGCGATAATTCACGCGCACGACAAACAGCGCGAGCAGGACGAGTGCGAGAAAAATTGCGGTGACTTTGCTCCACGTGTGTTCTGGTCCGAGCCAGCGGGAAAAATATTCGCGCGTGTGTGCGGCCCAGCGTGCGCCGAACCAGCGGTCGTAATCTTTCAATTCGCTCAAACGCCGCACGACCTGATCGCAGCACAAACGGATTTGCTGCAGTTCCACGGCGGTGAATGGTCCGTTCTGCCGTTCGCACGTCAGCACGCCAACCACTTTGCCGTCGAGCCGCAACGGGACGGAGCAGATGTTCCCCGATTTTTGTTCGGCAGAAAATTTTTCGTGGTCGCGAGCAACGGTCGTTACGCCTTCCGGCGCTGGAAAAAGAATTTCCTCGTCCTGATCCACGCATTCTTCCATCGCAACTTCGAGCGCTTGCGCTGCGGCCATCTGACGGTTGAACTGTTCGGTGCGGCTCATCGCGCGCAATTTGATGTAGCCGCCCTCAAGCCAGCCGAGGCTCGCTCGGTCACAGCGAAAATGCGACGCCACGCCGTTGCAAAATGCGAGCGCTGCGGAAAGAAATTTGGTCGCGTCGTTCACCGGCACGTTCAAATCCAGAACGGCGGCAAATTTCTCAACGTCGTTGCGCGTTTTTTGGGCGGCGAGATTTTGCTGGAACGCAAGCGGCACATCGGCGACGAGGCGCAAACGGGCGAGCGCTTCGTTCGCGGCTGCAGGAGTAAAGTCCTTTAACTGCGCTGCGAAAATGACTTCGTCTTCGGCACGTTGCAGCTTGAGCCGCGTGGCGATGGTAAAACTGCCGCTGGTCGTATCGGTTTGTTCGACAAAGCTGCCGCTACTCAATCCGCGTTCAGCAATGGCTTCGAGCTGTGAGGTAAATTGCGTGCGCATGCGCGACAATCCGGAGCCAGAATCCCATTCGCCGATTTTTGCCCAACGCGGATTTTTACCAGGATTGCCGAGTAACAGCACCGCGATATCCGCCGAAACCAGTTTTGCGGCGGCGGCTAAAAAAGTTGGCCAGAAATTTTTTGGTTCGCCAGAAAATTGGCGCAGCGCGGCGAGTTCATCCAGCGCGCGGGAAAATTCAGCGTTATTGCCGCCAGTGGGTTCCATAAAAAATTATTCCGTGGTGAGTTGCGCGGAAAGACCGGGGCGAATCTGGCTGTCGGCGTTATCAAAAATGGCTTTCACTTTGGTGAGGCCGCTCGCGGCATCCGCGGTCGGCGAGATGAAGCAGATTTTTCCCGGAATGTTCACGCCGCCGTCCACGTGGATTTGCACGGCTTGATCAAGTTGCAGATTCGACGCGGCCTTGCCTTCGATGTGGCCGGTGAAATAGCAACGCGACGTGTCCACGAGGCGGACGAGCGGTTGATAGGGCGCAACGGCAGCGCCGGGCTTGAGCAAAATTTCCGTGATGCGACCAGAAAATGGCGCGATGAGCTGGCGGTTGGCGAGTTGCTGCGCGGCGATGTTGTAATCGGCGGCGGCGACGTTGTATTCGGCCTCGGCTTTTTGCATTTCCTGCTGGCTCACAGATTTGGTGGTGGCGATGAGTTGGCGCGTGGAATCATAAACCGCTTTGTTTTGCTCCATGATGGCCTTGCGTCGCGCTACCTCAAACGTCTCCAATTTATTATCCAACTCCAAAATGGCATCGCCCTTTTTGACGGCAGCACCTTCCTTAAAAAATTGTTCACTGATGATGCCTGCGTCCGCGAGGCCGAGCGTCACGTCCATGAACGGTTCGGTGATGCCGCTGATGGTCACGGGCTCCGCGGCGCGCGACGGAAGAAAAATGAATTACCGCCGCCAAGATAAAAACAGGAATGAGCTTGAACATGATTTTAAATTAATTGGCGCTGGTGCTGCGCAAAGCGGCGGCGCTGACTCCGTGCAGCATCGCCGTTGTCTGGCGCTTCAACTCATCGCGCGTGATATCGAGGTTATGATTTTTCAGGATTGAACCGACAGTGACTTCGACTTGCAACAACGAGCGTTGGTATTGGGTGAGCGCGTTGGCGAGTTCCTGGCGCGCGTCGAGCAAATCGGCTTCGACTTCTAAAACCTTGTGAGCGTCCACGCGGCCAGCTTTCAAACGTTCAAGTTGAGTCTTGAGCAATTCCTCGTTGAAGTGAACGACGGTTTGATAACTCTGGATACTTTGTTCCCACGCTTCAGCTTTTTGAATAGAAGTATTGAGACCATTGGCGATTTCCGTCTGCACACCTTTCAAGCGGATGTAGGCGGCGTCGAGACTGAGCTTCGAAGCCTGATATAAATTGCGCCCCTTGATGTTGCCGCCCAGCGGCACGCTGAACTCCACGCCGATCAGCCACGAAGGATAAGTCTGTTCCTGCGCCATGTTCCACGAGCTGTCCACCGTGAGGCCGAGGCCGTTATAACCGTAAGCGGTCTTGAAATCCAAGTTCGGCAGCAATTGATTTTTTGCCACGCCGAGCCGCACGCGCTCCTCATCTAATTTTTTCTGCTGAATCAAATAATCCGGATTCAAGTCAAACGCTTGCTGATAATTATCCGCGTAGGAAATGGCCGGACTCGTTTCGCGCGGCGTGTCCGTCACGCGGAAAACCGGCTCGCTCGGGCCAGCCAGATGTTTGGGAATACTGGTATTCAAGCGCACCTGCTCGTTGCCCAGCGGATCGTAATAATGCTGGATGGGCGTCGGATTGCCGAGCAACACGCGTAGCGCGCCCTGCGCGTCGTAATAACTTTGCAGTGCGTCATTCCGCTTGGTGTAACGCAACGCCAGCGCCGATTGCGCCTCCAACACGTCGAGTTCCGAACCCTGACCAGCCTTCAATTTTTGGCGACTATCATCCAAAACATTTTGTGCCACCGCCACGGACTGATCGAAAAAATGCACCTGCTCCTGCGAAAAATACAGATTCCAATACGCGCTCTCCGCGTGAAACACCGTCACCATCAACTGCTGGCGATATTCCTGAAAGGCGATGTCCGATTCCAACGCCGACAGCCTCAGATTCGCCATTGTCGGTGTCAGCCAGCCATTTTTCAAAATCGGCTGCGTGAACGTCACGCCCACAAAAGTCTGATACTGCTTGCTCCAATAGTTACTTTTATTGATAAGGCTGCCGTAAGGATTCACGTTATTGGCGAGATCGCTCAACGTGTAGCCCAGCCGGATTTTGCCGCCGGTGGGAATCGTGTCCTGCACGCCAAAATCGTAAAGGTTGTTGCGCTCGCTGAAATAGCCTTCGCCATTCTGCGCCGCCTGCTGCTGGACATTGTTCGTGCGCTGATTGGATTCGCGCGTGTAGGCCGCCTGAAATTCCGGCTCAAAAATGCCCACCTCGGCTTTATTTTTGTGCCGCGCGACTTCCGCTTCCAGCATTTGCGCCTGCACCGATTCATTGTGCTCCATCACCAGCTGCAAATAATCGTTCAACTTGATGCCGGTGATAGGAGCGGCATTCGTCTCCGCATCCGCGACGAATACGGCAAAAACCAGCCCGAGCGCCAGGGTCAGCGCGAGCCGAAACTGATACTTTTGAAACTTGAAAAACATCCCTGAAATCATGGTCGGCGAAGACTATCAGCGGCAAAAATCATGGCAATGTTTTATGCTGGGGAAAATTGATTGCGGACGTGGAATTGCATGGTTTGGCAACCCTTTTCACATCGTCAGCGCCGCGTCCCAATCTTTCCACACCGGCTCGTAACCAAGTTTGCGGATGAGTTCCGCCACTTCCTGCGGCGGGCGTTCGTCGCCGATGTTGAACTGGCCGGTCGCATTCGTCGGCCGGTTTTCCTGCGGCGCCCATTCGCTCGCGCCCGAGGCAATTTCCTTGATGATGCCGCGTTCGGTGTGATGGATTTTTTCTTTGCCCGCGCCCGTGTAACCGCCCGGCTCGGTGCGTGCGCCGGCGCTCATCATCGTTATGCCCAAGGGAATCAAGCCATCGCGCAGCTTCGGCGTTTCGCGCGTGGAAAGCACGATGCCGACATCGGGAAACATGATGCGGAATGCGCAGATGAGTTGCGCCAGCTCGCGGTCGCTGATGTGCGTGAGCGGCTCGAACTCGCCCGCGCACGGACGCAAACGCGGCAGCGAAATCGTCACGGACGCTTTCCAGCAATGGCGCAGCAGATAATCCGCGTGTGCGGCCAAACTCAACGCTTCGTAACGCCAGTCCGCCAAACCGTAAAGCGGTGCAATGCCCAGCCGACGAAAACCGGCGGCATAAGCGCGCTCCGGTGTTTCGAGGCGCCAGTCGAAATTCCGTTTCGGTCCGGCGGTGTGCATCTGCGCATAAACCTCGCGGTCGTAAGTTTCCTGATAAACGACCAGGCCATCCGCACCCGCCGCGACGAGCGGTAGATATTCTTCCGTTTCCATCGGCCCGACTTCGAGCGACACGCTCGGCCAATCGGCGTGCAGCGCGGCGATGCAATCGCGCAGATAATTGTTCGAGACAAATTTCGGATGTTCGCCCGCGACGAGCAACACATTGCGGAAGCCTTGCGCTTTTAATTCCGCCGCCTCGCGCAACACTTCTTCGATGGAAAGCGTGACGCGCAAGATCGGATTGTCGCGCGAGAAGCCGCAGTAGGCGCAGTTGTTCACGCACTCGTTGGAAAGATACAGCGGCGCAAAAAGCCGGATGGTTTTGCCGAAACGCTGCTGCGTCATCGTGTGCGCGCGCTGGCCGAGCGCTTCGAGATGTTCGCCAGCCGCGGGCGAAATCAGCGCGGCGAAATCGGCGAGGGAAAATTTATCTTTCGCGGCGGCCTCGCGCGCAGCGGACGCGCTGGTGGCGAGAGATTTTTTGACGAGCGCAGCCAGCGGCAGGGAATTAAATTCAGCGACAAAACTCACGGAAACATTTTAGCGCAACGCGGCGCGAAGTCGAGTTGGCCTTTTCACTGCGGAAAACTTGAAACCGCTTCCGCGTTTTCGCGAATTGGTCAAAGAAAAGATTGGCACGCTTGCACAGATGGCAGATTATTTTGCGCACAACCAACTTTGCGAATGGCCGACACTAACAACCATTTTAACACGCATTACGTCATCGGCTCCGGCCCGGCCGGGGTAGCGTGCGCGAAGGCGTTGCTCGCGCAGGGTGTTCGTGTGGCGATGTTGGATGCGGGTCTGCAACTCGAGCCGGAAAAGGCGGCGCTGGTTCGTCAAATGGCGACGCGCGATCCAGCACACTGGACGGCGCACGAACGCGCGGCCATCAAAAGCGGTTTGGTGGCGGGCGTGAAAGGCATCGGCCAGAAGCTCCAGTTCAATTCGGATTTTGCGTATCGGGGAATTGCCGGGGAAAATTCGTGGCGCGGCGCGGGAACAGGATTATTACCGTCGCTGGCATTGGGCGGGTTGAGCAATGTCTGGGGCGCGGCTATGCTGCCGCACCGCGACGAGGACATTGGCGATTGGCCGGTGAAAAACGCTACGCTCGCGCCGCATTACCGCGCCGTGACGGAATTCGCCGAAGTGTCTGCGCAGTCTGATGGTTTGGACGACTGGTTTCCGCTCCATCAGGACCAGCCGCAAGTGTTGCGGACGGGTGCGCAAGCGGTGGCGCTGCTCCGCAATCTTGACCGGCAGCGCGACCAACTGCATGGCGCGGGCTGGAGGTTTGGCCGATCACGAATTGCCGTGCGCGCGCAGGAGTCGCCGCACGGCCGAGGTTGCACCTATTGCCGCGAGTGCATGGGCGGCTGTGTTTATGAGTGCATTTACAACAGCGCCTTCACCGTGCGGGAAATGCTGGCGGACAAAAAATTTTCCTACCACGGCAATGTCATCGTCAAGCAGATGCGGGAACAAGGCGAAAAAATAATTATCGAGGGCGTTGACTGGCGGACCAATGCGCCGCTGAAATTTGAAGGCGCGCGCGCCTACCTCGCCGCCGGCGTCGTGCCAACCGCACAAATTTTTTTACGCTCGCAAGCCGCCTACGACCGTCCGCTAATCTTACGGGACAGCCAGTATTTCATGTTACCGCTGCTGACCGCCCGGCGCACGCCGGACGTGCAAACAGAGGCGTTCTACACTTTAAGTCAGATTTTTTTGGAGATCTGCCAACCACGCGTCAGCGCCCACACCGTGCATCTTCAGCTTTATATGCACAGTGACATTATCGGCTCCGCCGTGCGCCAATCGCTTGGGCCGCTGAAATTTCTCGCACCGTTGTTGGACGGACGGCTAATCATCATCCAAGGATTTTTGCATTCCCGCGAATCGCGCACGATCACCATGACGTTGAGGCGCGATGGAGAAAATGATTTTCTGCAACTGGAGCCACAGGCAAATCAGGAAACGCGGCCGGCTGTGAAACGGGTGGTGGGCGAACTGCTGAAACGTTCGCGGGCGCTTGGCGGGATAGTGCTGCCGCCCCTGTTGCAAATTTTGGAACCGGGGCGCAGCTTTCACAGCGGCGGCTCGCTGCCGATGCGAACCAATCCGGGCGAATTTGAAAGCGATTTATTAGGTCGGCCGCATGACTGGTCGCGTTTACATATCGTGGATGCAAGTGTGTTGCCGAGTATTCCGGCAACGACCATCACCTATTCCGTGATGGCCAACGCGCACCGCATTGGCACGCTGGCCGCCATTTTGAAATAAGATTATGAGCGTAAAAAAAATCTGCGCCATCACCGGCAGCAATGGCTATGTTGGCGGCTGCATCAAAAATTATTTTGCGGCGCTGGGCTGGGAGATTCGCGAGCTGACCCGCCAGCCGAAACCGGATAGCAACGGCGTGGTGTTTCAACTTGGCGGAGAAATTTCCCCGGCGGCGCTCGCAGGCGTGACGGCGCTGGTGCATTGCGCTTATGATTTCCGGCCGCTGACAAAAAGTGAAATCTACGCCGTGAACGTGGCCGGTTCGGAAAAACTATTTCAGGCGGCGCGGGCGGCGGGCGTGGAACAAATTATTTTTATTTCCAGCATCAGCGCGTTCGTTGGCTGCCGTTCGCTTTACGGCGAAGCAAAACTGGCGATTGAAAAAATCGCACTCACCCACGGCGCACAGGTCATCCGGCCAGGTTTGGTTTATGGCGACGCACCTGGTGGCATGTTCGGCAAATTGACGGCGCAGGTGCGGAAATCGTCCGTGATTCCGCTCCTCGGCGACGGCTCACAAATCCAATTTCTCGTGCATCAGGAGGATTTGTGCGCGTTCGTGGGGCGCGGCGCGAATGGCGAGGGAAAATTTTCTGGAAAAATTTTGACGGCGGCAAACGCACAGCCGTGGCCATTTAAAAAGTTGTTGCAAGTAATCGCCGCCAGCCAAAATAAAAAAATCACGTTCCTGCCGCTGCCCTGGCGGTTGGTGTGGCTTGGCTTAAAGTCGGCTGAAGTCTGCGGCCTGAAACCAAATTTTCGCAGCGATAGCCTAGTGAGCCTGATGTATCAAAACCCAGTTCCAGATTTTTCGGCGAGTGCGGCGGCGGGCCTGAATTGTCGACCGTTTCAATGCGTTTCCGACGGGAGCAGACGGGCGCAGTATAAGTGTGTTTTTGGCGCGTCCGCGCCGGTAGAAAAAGCCATTTCATCCACCAGCGTGGCATGAGAGCGTTCCAGCCATTGGCCAAGGGTTTCATGATTTTCTGCCAGCGCGGCATCTTCAATAAAAATGCAGCGGATCCCGCGTGAGCGCACCCACTCCGGCGAGTCGCCGGGCAGAATGCGCTCCACGTAACCATGTCCCCAAGGCTGCCACATGCCTGGTTCCAAGCCGCCGCAAATGGTGGCATAACCCACCACCATCTCGCCCGCCGCATGACGGGAGCCAAACTCGCGATAGGCGGCCACGGATATCCGGGCTTGGTAATAGGCGTCCAACACCTTTAAGAATCCGTGGCTTTTATCGGTTTGCAGCCGCGCAAATACGGACGAGGGAATGAAAGCGCGGCCTGACACATAACTAATCAATAACAATGTTACAGTCATGACGATGAGAACCAGCCGTTGCCACCATCTCTGACGCACGAGCGACGCCATGCCGGGCAGCCATAGCAAGGCCACCAGCAGCAGCGGATAGTAAGTGGCGAGATAGCGTGCGTTTTGGTAAGCGCCCACCTTGGCCATAAAGGCTAACAGCGCCAGCCACGGAAGCCAGCCAAGCCAGTTATAGAGAGCGGGGCGGGCAAGGGAAACTGCGCGGCCACGACGTTTCCAAATGAATACGAGCGACACCAGCACAACGATGACAATGCCCAGTCCAACGCCAGCAGAAGTTGGCGTGACCGACCGGCTCAAGCGGCCAAAATTTTCAAATGACGCGAAGTGGGAACCCAAAGGTGTCTGTATGAAATGGTTCATGGCCACGTTCCACGCAGTGGCCCACGGGAAAAAAGGCGGCAATAAATTTTGGGCGATCAGGCAAAAGGCGTTGCCGATGATGCCCCAGAATGGCGAATTGAGTTCCTGCGCCGGACCCCACTGCCACCAAATCACCGGACCGGAGTTATGCACAAAGCCTTTCCACGATCCCGTGTGTGACCAGTTTAAAAAGGCCATGGGCAGGAACGAAGCCAGCGCCGCAAATATGGCAACGCCAAAGGAAATGATGGGACGGATTAACAGAAGCCGCCACGAAGGAATGAGCGCCACGAGGCAAGGCAACAACAGCGGCAGGTTGGTAGGTTTGATGGTGGACATGACGGCGGCGGAAATGACAGACAGCCAGAGATAATGCAATTTTTTGTCCTCGTATGCGCGCAAGGCAAAAATCAGTGCCGCCAAAACATAGACCGTGGCCAAGCTGTCATTATCTGTGGAGCAAGCTTGAAAAGTATAACACCAACCGGCGGCCATCAGCCAAGTCCACCACCAGGCCACGCGCGTGCACACCTTCATTTGGCGAAAAAAACTGAAGAGCGCAAAGGGCAGCAGAAAATAGGCGATAATGTTTGGCAGAAAAGTCCAGCGGTCGCTGTGGGCTATTAAAATCAGGGGCGCGAACAGCCATTCGTAGCCGCAGCCGGAAAGGTTTAAGCGCGAATCTTCGGTGCGAATCCAGTGCCAGCCAGACTCGTTCAACCAGTGGAGCACGCGGGGGATACGGTAGGCATTGCTGTCGCCGTTTTCTGGGATTGCCTTTAAACCGGACGCGAGGCTTAACATTCCAATGGCCAGAATTATCAGCGGCGCGAGCCGACGATACCGCCGCCATAGTTTTCCCCAATTTGGCATTGAAAACTCCCCAGCCGGCCACCAGTCTTTTCTGAACAAAAGTGCGAACATCATCGTCGCTGACAGCGCCAGCAGATAGCCGGACGCGTTGAGCATGTGGCCGACAGACAAAATCCAGCCCGCCGCGCACAGCCAGGCGGAAAGCAGAATCCAAATGGCAACCAGAATCATTTTTATTTGAGGTAAGCACTCGTTACTTCAGTTGGCATGGAAGATTTTCTCAAACAGACGTGCCAGTGCAAGGCGAAGACCGGAGCAAGCGGCGACAGTAATTGTTCCGTTGCGCGAATGGGTTTGTTCATGAAGCTGGGGATTAGATGCCGCATGGTGACGCCGCCGGAGAGAAAGTAGGCTAGCCACGGCAGATAGTCCGTCGCCTCAATTTTCAAACGGGGATAAAGTTCCTCGAACCGCGCCCGGTCGCGCGCAAACACCATCCAAGACAGCGCCTGGTTGGAATCCATCATGGAATCAGTCTGGGCGAACGGCCATTCCCGGCATTCGTCGCGATATGGTTCGTGGTGGAAATTTTTGAAAAAGCACCGGGCGAACGGCGTGTGCGATTCGTCAATCATGGATACCACTCCGCCCGGAATTAACACCCGTTCGGCCTCGGCAAAAAATTCGCCCACGTCGGGGATATGATGAAAGACATGGGTGAGAAATAGTGCTTTGACCGAATTGTTGGCGAAGGGAAGTTTCCGCGCATCAATCACTTGATCCGCCACACCTTTCACAATATCCGAGGTGATTATGGTTGGCTCCAAGTCTTTTAAATAGCTACCGCCGCTGCCGAGTTCTACGAGCAGACCCGGCGCGGTCACGGAGCGGACATCCGCCAATAGCCGTTCATACCAGTCGTCATAACACCATTTTAGCAGCGGTCGCTGCTGAATATTTTTTTTTGCGTAGTAAAAAAAACGGCGGAGCCGGGAGACTGTCCCCGAAGCTGCGGTTCTTTGAGCCATGACATCATCTGGCAATTTGGTGGATAGGAAAATGTTTAGCCCACCCGGTCAGCCGCGCCTTTGGCCACGAGTTTTTCCAGTTCCAGCAAGCGAAGATTCATACTGTTTAAAATCAGTCCGAGTCCAAGCGACAGAAATGCGAGCATGACCAATGCGGCAGCCAGGATGGCACTGGGCACGGCATGAACATAACGTTCCGAAATAAATTCATATACTGGCCGAAGGCCAACCATAAATCCCAGCGCCAAAAGCACCAGACTGGTGCTGCCGAAAAATGTGAGCGGCTTGTAGGATTTGATGATAAGGAACATTTTCAATAGCACCCGAAAGCCATCGCTGAAGGTGTTCAATTTCGAGAAGCTGCCTTCCGGCCGGGCGCGATAAGCGGAGGGCATTTCCTTGATGACCATCCCGCGATATAGGGCCTGCAGAGTAAGTTCAGTCTCGACGTCAAAGCCCGCTGCTGTGATTGGAATCTGGCGGATGGCCGCCCGTGTGAAGGCGCGATATCCCGAAAATATGTCACCGATTTGTGAGCGAAACATCCAATTGATGACGGCACTGACGAGGCGGTTGCCGGCGGTGTGCAGCGGGCGGACAGATTTTTCCTCGTGTTCGGTCAACCGCGTGGCGGCAGTCATATCGGTATCGCCGCGCAAAATGGGTTCAATCAGCTTGTGGACAAAAGCGGCGTCGTAGGTGTCATCGCCATCCACCATCACGAGAATGTCCTCGTCAATCTGCTCGAACATGGCGGCGACGACGTAGCCTTTGCCCTGACGTTTTTCACGCCGGACAATGGCGCCCGCTTTGGCTGCAATTTCTCCCGTGCCGTCGGTGCAGTTGTTGTCATAAACGTAGATGTGCGCGGCAGGTAGTTCCCGACGGAAATCGGCGACGACTTTGCCGATGGTCAGCGCTTCCTGATAGCACGGGATGACCACCGAGATACTGGGCGTGTTAGTTTTTGGCTCTGTCATAAAAATTTTATTGAAAACGCACCAGCAGCCAGCCATGTGGCTCCATGCGTGTGAGCAATTTGAATTCAAAATGCGCCAACGGCTCCGCCCGCATGCGGTTCATCCAATCAGCAGGTTCAATGCGGCAATGATGCCGCAAAAAATATTCGCTGACCAGCGCATATTTGATGCCGCGTGCCCGGAGATCTGCTGGCGAATCCAAATGGCTAAAGTGTTCAATCCGGCGGGAACCAAACGGACGCCAAAGGCTGGTTTCCGGCTCGTCAAAGGCCATGAAGCCGAGCGGCTCGGCATCCGGCGGTAACGCGGCAATGACTGGAGCAAAACCGTCTGCCCGCACGAAATAGGCGGCATAAACATCGCCAGCGCGCTTCAGTAGATGATTTTTGGCATTTGTGGCATCCAGTGAGTGCAGGATGGTTTTTGCCGGCCAGAGTGGGCGTGGCGGCGATAAAATAATCAGCACCGCCGCCACCGCGAAGGTGCCAAGCGCCACCTTCCGCCAGAAACCCCTGCGGAAAATTTCACTGGCACCGTCGCCAGCCAGAACCGGCGTGACCAACAGTAAATAAAATGGAATCAAAAACCGCGCCGGTCCCGCATCACCGACCTCTGCCATGAATATGCCTACGGACACCCAGGCGGCAAGCGGCACAAGGGTCTCAATCCTTAAAAAATGTTCCGGCCAAAAATTTCGTGTGCGAATTTTCCGAATCAAAACCACGCTCAAAAGCACCGCGACACCCAACCCCAGCCCGGCGGTCTCCTCGGTTTGCATTTCTGGGATGTAGAGTTCTGCCAGAGCCGGTTCCATGTAACCGTGCAGTTGGGCAGACAGATTGGTCGACATCGTCCGCGCCACCAAGGCATCCCACTGTTGACGGAAGGGGAAAAGCGGCGGGGCAACTTGAGCCAGCGGCAGATTAATTGCATTGGCGAGAAAGCGATATCCCTTGCCACCGCCGCCCACCGTCGGTTGTTCCGCCTTCAAACCCGTCCAGTCACCACAATGCTTTACATTCAGAAGTGCGGTAGGAGCTATCGAAGCCCCGGCGGCGAACAGCATCATCGCGGCAGTTACCATCGGACGCCGCCACAAGATTTTGAAAGACGGCAGCACGGCCAACGCCCACGGCAACAACAGTAAAATATTAAATGCCTTGGCCGCCGTCATCAATGCCGCCGCCAATCCCGAAATCCAAAGATTGGAAATTTTTCCATCCTGCCGCGCACGCAGGGCAAATTCCATTGCCGCCAAAGCCAGCAACGCGCCGAACATATCGTTCCCGATACTGCCAGCCTGCAAGATATATCCGTAGCCACCGGGAAAAAGCCACATCCAATACCACGCCGCGCGCGGACGCACACCCAGCCGCGTCAGCACGGCAAAAATCCGTCCGGGCAGCAGCAAAAAGCTCGCGATGTTAATCAGGAATATAAACCGGTCGGTATGGAGAAATAAAATTTGCGGCGCGGTGAGCCACTCAAACCCGGCGGTGCGCGTGTTGAGCCGCTGAAAATCCGTGTGGATCCAGTGCCACTGGCCTTCGGCTAGCCAGTGCAGCACCCGCGGGGTGCGGTAGGCGAGCGCGTCATAGTTGTTAGCCGGATGCGTCGCGCCGCCGATGAAGGCCAGGGCGGCGAGAATTAAAAAACCCAGCGGAAAGGAGCGGCTAAAACGGCGGCGCAATCTTGGCCAATGAATTTTTGGAACGATGGCTACGCCTGTTTTCCTTTGCCAAATCAGCAGCGCGCCGAGGCCGAGCGCGAGTGCGACGGCGTAACCGCCCACGTTCAATTGGCGCAAAGCCGACAGCGTCCAGCCTGCGCAGTTGAGATACGCGCAGAGCCAAATCCAGATCACGACGGGCGACGACATTTTTAGAACGGAGTTTTTAATTTGCGGCTTGCGTGAAAGCAATCAAATAGCGGGCGCAGCGACCATATTTCCCTTGAACCAGTTGCGGACGGAAGTTTTAATGCCGCCGTGCCAGACGAAACCCAGATGATTGCGGAGGCTTCCCCGCCAGACCGAATTCGGATCGCCTACATTATTCTGGCGCATCAGCGACCGACGGCGGTCGCGCGGCTGGTTCGCCGACTTTATGCTCCTGACCACGGTTTTTTCATCCACTATGATTTAAATCGTTCCGTCGCCGATTTTCAGCGGCTGGTCAGGGAGTTTGCAACCTTCCCGAATGTTTATTTCTTGAAGCGGCATAAATGCCGTTGGGGCAATGCCGGCATCGTCATGGGCATGCTGGAGGGCATTGCCGAACTCGCGCGTCGAAATTTTATTTACGATTATGCCATCCAGTTGAGCGGGCAGGATTATCCCCTCAAAACCGATGCTCAAATCCGCGCGCAGCTTGTGGCGGGCGGTTCGTGCATGGAATCAACTTCTTGGCCTATGCCTGAATGGGAAAATGGCCGCGCAATCAAGCGGATTGAAAATTTTCACCTACATCTGCCCGTGGCTCCGTGGCTGCGGAAACTCGGCTGGCAGCCCATGTGGCAGCACCTGACGGTTCCCATGAAACGAAAAATTCCCGGTGGACTACATCCGCATTTTGGATCGGCGTTCTGGTGCCTGCACCGTTCGTGCCTCAAATGGATTCACGACTATGTCACGCAGCATCCAGAATACGTCCGGTTTTTCCAGCCCGCCCTGTTGCCGGAAGAATGTTTTTTTCAGACCCTGCTGATGAATTCGCCGCTGGCTTCAAGTATCAATCGCCGGACGCTGACCCACATTGAATGGCGTCCACCCTGGCCCGGCATAATGACGCTGGCCGACCTGCCCAAACTGCAATCCAGTGACTGCCTCTTCGCAAGAAAATTTGATCCTGCCGTGGATGCCGAAATCATCGATGCGCTGGATGCGCAGCTCGCCGCTGGCTGACCAAGCCGGGAATACGCCGGGCGCAAATTCGCTTTTCTTTCGCGCGCAGTTTTCTACGCTGGCGCCATGCCTTCATTCGACATTGTTTCGCAGGTCAACTCGATGGAAATCGAGAATGCCGTCAACCAAGCCAAAAAGGAATTGGCCAACCGCTTTGATTTCAAGAGCAGCAAATGGGAAATCAATTTGGAAAAGACGGAAATAAAATTGGTCGCCGACAACGAATATAAGGTGGCGACGCTGAATGAGATTGTCATCGGCAAACTCGCCAAGCGCGGCATCTCGATGAAAAGCGTGGAGCAATGCGATCCGGATATTTCGCCACTAGGCCACGCGCGGCAAAGCATCAAAATTAAAAACGGCATCGAGAGCGCCGTGGCGAAAGAAATCGCCAGCTTCATCCGTGACAGCAAACTCAAGGTGACGACGCAGATTCAAGGTGACGAGGTGCGCGTGCAAGGCAAGAGCAGAGATGATCTGCAAGCGGTCATCGCTGCCGTGCGCGCGCATGAATTTCCCGTGGCGGTGCAGTTTGTGAATTTCCGCGACTAAAAATGAAGGTTCGCGCAAAGAAATTCTTATTTGTCTTTGCGTTATTTTTTTGTGCGTTTGTTAGTTTGGTCGGAACATGGCTTTGGTATTTGAATCATTACGTTCATCAGCATTGCATCAAACAGACTGGTCTAGCATTTCACTTATACGCTGAAGATCACAACGGCCAGCTTCCCTACAGCACAAATGGTTTCGGCAATGCCCTTTTGCTTCTTGCCAGCACTAATTATTTAATGGGAACAGCCTGTATTTGCGGGCCGGGAGACGATGGGCATATTTTCAAAGACGCGCTAATAAATAATTCAGTGGCGCCTGAAACTCAATGCTCGCGAGTTTATATCCAAGGCTTGAACGAGACAAATGACCCTCGGATTTGTGTCTTGTTTGATCGAAGTTCTTGCAAAGGTGGCGACCATTTCCGCTCACCTTGGGGACATCTCGTGCGTGAGGTCTGTCTGCTTGATGGTTCAATGCAGGTGATTCGTGATGAAGACTGGCCTGAGTTCAGCCGCAACCAAGTGGAATTGTTGGTCGCCGCTGGATTTTCACGAACCAACGCGCTGTATTTTTATCCAGCGGCAAAATAATATTACGCCTTGTTCTCAAACAAGCTTGGTGCGGTCTGGCGGGCGAATTCAATGCAGCGGGCTTCAATTTCCGTCGGCGATTCGCTGGTGAGGGCGAATTCCGCCAACTCGCGCGCCTCATCCAATTTGACGCGGCGAATCATGTATTTCACCTGATCCAAAATGGCGGGCGCGGCGCTCAATTCATCCACGCCGAGGCCGAGCAAGAGCGGCGTCAGCACTGGATCGCCGGCGATTTCACCGCAGACGCCGGCCCAGATGCCGTGCGCGTGCGCGGCATCCACAGTCATTTTGATGAGCCGCAAAATTGCCGGATGCGTCGGCTGGTAGAGGTGCGAAACATTTTCGTTCGTGCGGTCGGCGGCGAGCGTGTATTGAATCAAATCGTTTGAGCCAATGCTAAAAAACTTCACGCGTTTCGCCAACGAATCGGCAATTAGCGCAGCGGATGGTATTTCAATCATCGCACCAACTTCGAGATTCTCGGCGAACGGAATATTTTTGGCGCGCAACTCCGCCTTGCATTTCTCGACGAGCGCGTGGGCTTGATTTAATTCGTCCAAACCGGAAATCATCGGATACATCATCTTGACGTTGCCCTCGGCGGTGGCGCGCAAAATGGCGCGGAGCTGGGCGCAAAACATTTCCGGCTGCGCGAGGCAAAACCGAATCGCGCGCCAGCCGAGAAATGGATTCATCTCCTGCGCGAGTTGCAGGTGCGAGGCAAATTTGTCGCCGCCTAAATCCAAGGTGCGGATGATGACGGAATGGGGTTTGAGCGCGGTGGCGACCTGATGATAAACCTGGTATTGCTCTTCCTCGGTCGGCAAGCGGTCACGATTGATGAATAAAAATTCAGTGCGGAACAATCCGACGCCTTCCGCGCCGTGCGCGAGGACGGATTCAATGTCGTGTTGATCTTCGATGTTCGCGGATAGATGGATTATTTTTCCATCGAGTGTGACGGCAGGTTGGTTCTGGACTTCGCGCAGTTTTTCACCGAGCGACGCTTTGATTTTGGCGAGCTGGCCGTATTCAAACAACGTCTGGTCAGTGGGGTTGATGATGACGGTTCCGTTGTAGCCATCAAGCAGCGCGTAGTCGCCGGTCTCCAATTCTTCGCTGATGGTTTGCGCGCCGACGACGGCGGGAATGTCCAGTGAGCGGGAAAGAATGGCGGTGTGCGAGGTCTTGCCGCCGATGTCGGTCACAAAGCCGAGGACGTATTTTTTGTCCAGTTGCGCCGTTGTGGATGGACTAATATCGTGGCCGACGAGAATGCAAGGTTCGGTTAAATGTCGCAGATCGGATTGATCTTTGAAGCCCAGTAAATTGTCGAGCACACGTCCCGTGAGGTCACGCAAATCAGCGGCGCGGCCACGAAACATTTCATCCTCGATAGCTTCGAGCATCGCGATGTAACGACTCGCAGCGGTGTGGAAGGCGTAATCGGCATTCACCTTTTCTTCGCGCACCAAACTCAAGGCTTTGCCAATAACCATTGGGTCTTCGAGCATCATCAATTGCACATCAATGATGTTGGCCTCGGACGAGCTCATCGTCTTGGAGACGTGGCGCTGGATTTCGGCGAGTTGCTGTCGAGTGTGGGCAAGACATTGCTCGAAGTGCTTAATCTCCGCCGCCACTTCGGCGTCGGTAAGTTCACGTTTGACGACCGCGTGCCGGGCATGACGCAGGACAATCACCTTCCCGCGGCAAACACCGGCGGAAACCGCGATGCCGCGAAATATTTTTTCTCCTTTTAGTTGCCCTGACATGAGATTTTAACCAGAAATAACCGAGCCCGCTGTAGTTGCAAAGCCTTTCCGCTCAAAAACCGGAAAAATCTTTGCAACCAATAAAAAAGCCCGCACGCGGCGGGCTTTGGTGAAATCTCAAATTTGAGATTTAAATTGGTAACAAAATTACGCGCGTTCCATGTATTTGCCGGTGCGCGTATCAATGCGGATTTTTTCGCCGGTCTTGATGAACAGCGGCGCCTGCACCGTGATGCCGGTTTCGAGAACGATGGCTTTCTGCACGTTGTTCGCCGAATCGCCGCGCACGCCTTCCGGCGCGTCGGTCACGGTCAGCGTCACGCTGGCCGGAATTTCCACCGTCACGGCTTTTTCTTCGACAAACGTCACGGTCACTTCGCCGTTTTCCACGAGATAATTTTTCGCGTCGCCAACGAGTTCCGCCGTGAGCGTCACGGTTTCGTAAGTGGTCGGGTCGGTGAAAACGTAATCCTGCCCGTCTTTGTAGCTGAATTCCATCTTCGTCGTGATCATCGGCACGGGCTCGATTTTTTCGGTCGAACTCAAACGGATGTCCGAGGATTTGCCGGTGCGGATGCTGCGCAGCGAGGCTTGGACGAACGCGCGCAAGTTGCCGGGCGTGCGATGTTGGAAATCCAAAACCACACAGATGTCGCCGTTGTAATTAATCGCCATTCCACGGCGAAGGTCGTTTGCGGTTGCCATAAAAAATAATTCGTTTTTGTTTCTCTAAAAAATGAGTTGCACAGCTTAACAGCAAAAAGATTGAACGCAAGACGCTTTTGCGCGATTCGGCGGGCATTCCTTGACACCCCAAATCGTTGTGTGTTACAAAATGACAGCCACCATTAGCAGTGGTTTTATGCGTTGCCCCAAATGTGGATGTCAGGACGACAAGGTCATTGACTCACGCGCCTCCCGCGAAGGCGCGACCATCCGGCGTCGCCGCGAATGCGCCGCCTGCCAGCATCGTTTCACCACCTACGAAGAAGTCGAACACGAAGGCTTGATGGTTTTAAAGCGCGACGGCCGCCACGAAGAATTTTCCCGCGATAAACTTTTGTCCGGCATCCGCAAAGCCTGCCAGAAACGTCCCGTCACACCGAAAGCGATGGAAGACCTCGTGGATCACATCGTCGCCACCGTCACGGTGAAATACGAAGCCGAAGTTCCCGGCGAATTCGTCGGCACCATGGTCATGGAAGGATTGCGCGAACTCGATCAAGTCGCTTACGTCCGTTTCGCCAGCGTCTATCGGCGGTTTGCGGAAGCGACTGATTTCGTGCAAGCCGTCAAAAATTTGGAGGCCGCGAAATGATCGCGCTCCGCACCGACTGCCTGATTTTCCAACTCACCAACGGCGAAAGCATTCCCTGCTCATCGGAAATGATTGCCGTGGAAATCGTCGGTGGCGCGGACAGCCAGCTCGAACCTGAAATGCTCCGGCACGCCGCCGCGAGTGTGTTTCATTATTTCAAAGTCGAACTGCAACGCGAGTCCGTCACCGTCGGCGAATTTTCCCTCGCGCTCGAAAAAGTTTTGCATCATCTCGGTTACACGATTCACGCGGGCGGACCGGATTCTGAAATCCACGACACCGACCTCGCGCGACTCCTCCGCGAAGCTGGTGACGGCTTGGAATTATTTTTCTTTCCGCGCCTGCGCGACGAACTCCGCGTCCAGCTTCGCCAATCGCCGCGCGTCGTGCGTTTTCGCGGCCTGCGCCGCTGCGTGAAACAGATTGCCGGCGCGCGCCGCTGGAGTCATCGCTGCGAAGAGCTGCAAGATCAAATCGTGGAATTTCTCCGCCAGTGCATGGACAACGAAACCGAAAAGCCCGGCTGCGCGCTCGTGGTGGAATAAGACTTTGACACGGATTTCACGGATGGGAAAACCGATGTGGCGAACCTCCCCGCAAGTTGAAATTTAATCCGTGCAAATCCGTGAAATCCGTGTCTAAAGTTTCTGCATGAGCAAAACGCTTTTTGAAAAAATCGTCGCGCGCGAAATCCCCGCGCAAATCGTTTTTGAAGACGACCTCGTGCTCGCCTTTCACGACATCCATCCCGCCGCGCCGACGCACGTTTTGATTGTTCCCAAGAAACCGATTGCGCGCATCGGCGAGGCGACAGCGGACGATCAGAAATTGCTCGGCCACCTGCTGCTCAAAGCCGCCGAAGTGGCGAAGAAGTTGGATTTGCAGAACGGCTATCGGCTGGTCATCAACAACGGCGCGGCCGGCGGCGAAACCGTGCCGCACCTGCACGTCCACATTCTCGGCGGTCGCCACCTCACATGGCCACCGGGTTGAAATAATGTCGCTCAAAAATCAAAGCTCATCTTGCCGCTCGGCGTAGAAGAGTTGGTAGGCGCGGTCGTAATCGGCTTCTGGAACGAAGACTTGGGCGGGACGGTTCAGGTCGCCGTCGTCCGGCAACGTGGCGTCCACGAAATTCTGCGTGGCGGCGATGCCGTGTTTTTCCAGCATCATGACGAGCATCTCGGCGTTGATGACGGGGCCGGTGTAAAACAGTTTCACGCGGGGAAAATAAACCACAGATGCACACAGATAAACACAGATTACGGAATCGCAAGGCGATTGGTGACGAGGCCGGTTTGTTGAACAAGATTTGCGAGGCCGGAAATTGTGACTGATTGAACCGAGCCGTCGGCCAACAAAATGTTGCCAGCAAATTTGTGGCGTGCGGCTGACCAGGCAATAGGCGCATTCGTTGAAAAAAGCTCCAGCAAGCCAGATTTTATAGGTGTGCCGTTGATTTCAAAATTGTCGTCGCCAGAAAGAAAAGTGCTTGAGCTGTTTGTGGTTGAATCCAATCCAACAAAATAACTTATTTTACCTTTCAAATCATTGCCAAAATTGGTGGCGTAATTGCCGTGCTCAGCATCTTGCGGACAGATGAGGGTTTGGGGCGTGATTAATTCATTAGACATCACCTGAAAGGTTTTCCAAACATCCGTGCCGCCAACCAACTCCATTGTGCCGCCATTAGTAACGGAAACTTCCATCGGGAATTTGTCGTTATTGTCGCCAGCCCAAAGCCGATAAGAGAGATCTACTTGTTTTAGGTTGTTGACGCAATTAATTGATTGTCTGCCGTGAGACGCGCTGAGTGCAGTTAAAAGTAATTCCACCATAACAGCCAGCACAGCGATTGTTACCATTAACTCCACCAGCGTCAGCGCGCGGCAACTTTGATTAGAGCGGCTTGGCCTCATGCAATTTAATTAAGCAAAGCACATGCCGCGCTGTTTTCCAAACGAATACGCGGCGCGCCTTCGGCGTTCGCGTGCGTTCCACGCATTTTGCGTGGGCTTGACGCGCGGCGTTTGCACTTGACGGGCGTTGCGGGAATGGCTAGTTTCCTTGCACAAAGCGGTTTAATTGCTGGCTCACCAGCGTGCGAAAGTCGGAGACAAAAGTCTTTCCGGCTTTTTTGTTCGCCGGATGTCGCCGCAAAGCAGGCCGTATATCAGTTATGAATGCCGATTTTATTGCCGGATTAGAATTTTGGGAGCGCGAAAAAGGCGTCAGCCGTGAAGTCCTCATGGCTGCCGTCGAAGAGGCGTTGTTGCAGGCGGCCAAGAAGGCCGTCGGCCCTGCGCGCGAGCTGCGCGTGGCGATGAATTCCAAAAACGGCGACATCAAGGCGTTCGCCAAACTCATCGTCGCGGACAAAGTCATTTCGCAACACGATCAAATTTCCATGTTCGACGCGCGCCGCATCAAGCCGGACGCAAAGGTCGGTGACGAAATCGAAAAAGAAGTCACGCCGCAAGGTTTTGGCCGCATCGCGGCGCAATACGCCAAACAGGCATTGATGCAAAAAGTGCGTCAGGCGGAAAAAGCGATGTTGCTGACGGAATACAAAGACCGCGTTGGCGATATCGTCAGCGGCACGGTGCGCCGTTTTGATCGCTCGGACGTGGTGCTCGATCTCGGCAAATACGAGGCGGTCATGCCCAACAAAGAGCGCGTGCCGACGGAAGAATATCAAGTGGGCGAACGCATTCGCTGCATCATCAAAGCCGTGCAAGAAGGCGAACGCGGACCGGAAATTATTTTGTCCCGTGCGGACACGAAGTTCATCGTGAAGCTGTTCCAATTGGAAGTTTCCGAGATCAACGACGGCACGATTGAAATCAAAGGCATCGCGCGAGAACCCGGTTTCCGCACGAAGATGGCCGTTTATTCCCGCGACTCGAAAGTAGATCCGGTCGGCGCGTGCGTTGGCCTGCGCGGTCAGCGCGTGAAGAATATCGTTCGCGAGTTGAACAACGAAAAAGTGGACGTCATTCCGTGGTCGTCCGACATCAAGGCGTTTGTCACGAAGGCGCTGGAACCCGCGAAAATCCGCAGCATCGAATTGGATGAACAGCGCAAACGCGTTCACGTGCTCGTCGCGGAAGATCAACTTTCACTCGCCATCGGCAAGCGCGGCCAGAACGCGCGGTTGACAGCGCGGTTGACCGGTTGGGAAGTGGACATTGACGCGGAACACATCGTCACCAAAGGGTTTGACGAGAAGATTGCTGAAACGGTCGCGCAGCTGGCGGCTATTCCCGGCATCACCCGCGAGCAGGCCGATGCGTTGGTGCATGCGGGCGTGTTGCGGTTGGATGATTTGGCGCAAGCGGAACCGGGCGATATCGCCGACATTCCGCAGATCGGCGATAATGCAGCGGCGATTTTGGAAGCCGCGCGCGCCGAAATGGGTCGCCGCCAGTTGAACGTCGGTGGCGAAACCGCCCATCGTTAAAATTTTATGGTGTCAGTCGGAAACATTTTTGTGATTGCGATTTAAGCCATGAAGGCGAATTGCACATTCCGGTTGGTCGCGGTAAAAAATATTTATGCCCCGTCGGATATACGACATCTCGAAGAAGCTCGGCTTGGACAACAAGGTGATTATCGCCAAGGCCCAGTCGTTGAACATCACAACGGCCAAGGTCGCGTCTAGTTCCATTGACAACATCAGCGCCGACTATCTTGAAGAAGAGCTGATAAAAGATCATCCCGAAGTCGCCGCGCGGCTCGCGCCCAAGCCAGTCGTAGAAAAACCCAAGCCCGTCGTCGAAGAAAAAATCGTCGTCATCCACGCACCGGAACCCGAGCCGGAACCTGTCGTGGAAATCCAACCGGAACCCGAACCGGTGGTCGTAGAAGAAATCGTCGCCGAAGTTGCGCCCACGCCGGTTGCTGAAATTTCCGAGCCTGCTCCTGTCGTCGTCCCACCGCCAGCACCGAAGCCGGTTGTTCCCGTAGCACCGCCTGCGCCGCCGAAACCGCAGATGGGCGAAAAAGTTGGTTTTATTCAATTGGCCCCGCGCCCCGGTTCGGCGCGTCCGGGCGAACGCGGCACGCCGCCGCCCCGCCCGCAAACTGCCGGCGGCCGTCCGGGTCAGCCGATGCAAGGTGGTCGCCCCGGCCAACCGCCGCAACGCGGTGATGGACGCGGACAATTTCAGCAACGCGGACGCGACGGACGTCCGCTGCAACAAAGCGCGCCGCCGGCACGTCCCGCCGCGCCGCAGGCACCGAAATTAAATCTGCCGTCCGACGCGCAGATCATCACCATCAAGCCGCCGATTGTCGTGCGCGCGCTCGCGGATGCGTTGAAACAAAAGCCTTTCGCCATCATCGCCGAGTTGATGAAGTTGAAGGTCATGGCGACCGTCAATCAGTCGATTGACGAAAAAATTGCGGCGCAAGTCTGCGCGCATTACGGCTACAAGTTTGAAGCGGAAAAACGTGCGAAGGGCGAAGGCGTTGTCCACACGACCGAGAAAAAAGTCGAGCTCGACATCGACGACAAGCCGGAAGATTTGAAGCCGCGCGCGCCGGTCGTGACCATCATGGGTCACGTTGACCACGGCAAAACTTCGTTGCTCGACGTCATCCGCAAAGCGAATGTCGCTGCGGGCGAATCCGGCGGCATCACGCAGCACATCGGCGCCTACACGATTGCCGTGCCGCATCCGGAACGCAAAAAAGAACTCGCACAAATCACTTTTCTCGATACGCCCGGTAACGCGGCGTTCAGCTCCATGCGCGCGCGTGGCGCAAACGTCACGGACATCGTCGTGCTGGTCGTCGCGGCGAATGACGGCGTGATGCCGCAAACGCTCGAAGCGCTTGCGCGTGCGAAGGCGGCGAAAGTGCCGATTCTCGTGGCTGTAAATAAAATTGATCATCCGAACGCGAACGCGCTGAAAGTGCGCCAGCAGTTGCAGGAAAAAGGTCTCGTGCCTGATGATTGGGGCGGCGACACAATTTTCGTCGAATGTTCGGCGGAGACGAAGCAGGGCGTGGACAAACTGCTCGAAATGATTTTGCTGCAAGCCGACTTGTTGGAGTTGAAGGCGAATCCGGATCGCAATTCCAAGGGCAATGTCATCGAATCCGGCGTTTCGCCCGGCGGCCCGACCGCGACCGTGCTTGTGCGCAAAGGCACGTTGCATCTCGGCGACGTGGTGATTTGCGGCGAGTATTACGGCAAGGTGCGCGCGCTCATCAACGAAGAAGGTCAGCGCTTGAAAGAAGCCGGTCCGTCTGTGGCCGTGAGCGTGCTCGGCTTGAACGGCGTGCCGGAAGCAGGCTGGGAATTTAGTTCCGTTGACGACGAAAAAGCGGCGCGCGTCCTTGCCGAAGAACGCGCGATGACCGCGAAAACCGAAGAACTGGAAAACCGCTCGAAGGTCACGCTGGAAAATCTTTTCGCTTCACTCGAAGCCGCCCAAAGCAACGTTCTGCGCGTGGTCGTCAAAGCCGATACGCAAGGTTCGGTCGAAGCGATTGTCGAAGCGCTCAAGAAAATTGAGTCCGACAAGGTATCGCTCGAAGTGTTGCACAGCGCCGTCGGCACGGTGACGGAAAACGATGTGGCGCTCGCTTCGGCATCGAAGGCGGTCATCCTCGGTTTCCACACGCGCCTCGACAGCACCGCCGCGGAAAAAGCGAAACACGCCAGCGTGCAGGTAAAACTTTACGCAATCATCTACGAATTGATTGACCAGGTGAAAGCTTCGATGGCCGGCTTGCTCGATCCCGATCTCAAAGACACGGTCGTCGGCTCGGCGGAAGTGCGCCAGATTTTTGAATTGTCCAAGGGCATTCCCGTCGCCGGTTGCATGGTCACGAGCGGTCGCATCGTGCGCGGCAAAGTGCGCGTGCGCCGCAAAAAAGACATCATTTACGAAGGCGTCACGCAATCGCTCCGTCGCTTTCAGGACGAGGCGAACGAAGTTCGCTCCGGCATGGAATGCGGTATCCGCATCGAAGGCTTCGGCGATTTCGAAGTCGGCGACGCCATCGAATGTTATGCGGTGGAAAAAATCGCGGCGAAGCTGTGACGCACCGCGCCAATAATTTTTAGCCATGTCCAATCTCCGACATGAACGGGTGCGTGAGCTGTTGAAACGCGCGATTGGCGAGGCCATCCGCCGCGAATTCAACACCGACGAGGTCGGCCTAATCACGGTCAACGACATTGACGTAGGCGGCGATTTGCGCACCGCCGTCGTCTTCATCACGATTCTCGGCAACCCAACGCAGCAGAAAAACGGGCTGCAAGTGCTGGAACAAAACCGCATTCTCATCCAAAGCCTCGTCGCCAAATCGGTCATCTTGAAATACACGCCGACGTTGCGCTTCATCGTGGACGATTCCATCGTGCGCGGTAATCGCGTTCTGCAAATTCTGGATGAATTGGAAAAATCTTCACCCGCAGAAGGCAGCTCTACCCAAGAACGGAAGTGAAAAGTTACCCGAAAGTCATTGATCGGATTCTCGAAGTCATCCGCGAGCACAAAACTTTTTGCATCGTCGGTCACATGCGCCCGGACGGCGATTGCATCGGCTCGCAACTCGGCCTCGCGCTCGCGTTGCGCAACGAAGGAAAAAAAGTTGCCGTTTGGAATCAAGATGCGATTCCGCTGAAATATAAATTTCTCGTCGGCGACGGACTGATTGAAAAACCGAAGGCCGGTCAAAAATTTGACTGCATCATCGCCACCGATTGCGCGAGCTACGAGCGTTTGGGCAAAGTCGGCGATTTCGTCAAAGAGCGCAAAGTCCTCATCAACATTGATCATCATGCGACCAATCCGCGCTACGGCGATGTGAACTGGGTTTCGCCGCGCGAGCCAAGTTGCGGCGAATTGATTTATCGTTTGATGAAAGTGGCACGCTGGCCGATCACCAAACCGATCGCTGATTTGCTGTTCACCGCAATTTCGACCGACACCGGTTCGTTCCAATATCCGAACACGCGGCCGGGAACTTTTCACGCGGGCGCGGAACTCGTTACGCGCGGCGCGAATCTCGCAAAGATTTGCGACGAAGTTTACCAAAGCTATCCGCTCTCGCGCGCGAAATTGCTCCAGCATGTTTACAGTAAATTCCGGATGACGGACGACAACCGCGTCGTATGGCTCTGACTGAAGAAAAAAGATTTCACCCGCACTGGCGCGGAGAGCGATGACACGGAAGGTTTGATCGACCATCTACGCGCCATCGAACCCGTCGTGGTTGCCTGCGTGTTTGAAGAAGTCGAACCCGAACTCACGCGCATTAGTTTGCGCTCCAAAAATCCGCTGGTGAACGTCAGCGAAATCTGCGGACTGTTCGGCGGCGGCGGCCATCCGGCGGCAGCGGGCGCGCGCATTCCCGGCAAACCGCTTTCCGTGCAGCGCAAAGTCATCGCGGCGGTGAAACGCGCCCTGAAGGCCGCGAAGTAATTTCAATTTCATGCAAGATTTTTCCGCACTCGACGGCGCGATTCTCGTTGATAAACCGGCCGGCCCGACGTCGCACGATGTCGTGGACGCGATTCGCCGCAAGTTCGGCATCAAGAAAGTCGGGCATTGCGGCACGCTCGATCCAAACGCGACCGGACTTTTAATCATCGTTTTAGGTCGCGGCACAAAATTGTCCGAACGGCTCATGGGCGACGACAAAGTTTACGAAGGCACGATCAAATTTGGCGAAGCGACGGACAGCTATGATTGCGACGGCGAAATCACCAGCTCGCTGCCGGTGCCGCTGTTGACGCTGGAACAGTTGAACGAAGAAGCGGCCAAATTTATTGGCGACCAAATGCAAATGCCGCCGATGGTTTCCGCCATCAAAAAAAATGGCGTGCCGCTTTACAAACTCGCGCGCAAAGGCATCGAAGTCGAACGCGAGGCGCGTTTGATTCACATCTACAATTTTCGTTTTACGAGTTACGCGGAGCCGCTCGGAGAATTTCGCGTGGCCTGCACCAAGGGCACTTACATCCGCAGCATCGCGCACGACCTCGGCCAGAAACTCGGCTGCGGCGCACACCTCACGACCTTGCGACGCAGCGCGTCGGGAAAATTTGACGTGAAGGATGCGCTCCCGCTGGATGCCATTTTGAAACTGACGGCGACTGAATTGGAAAAGCGCGTCATGCCTTTTCTAAAACTCGCTGCGAATGCCTGACGCATGAAAGTCATCCGCGCCGCCAACGAACTCGGCAACGGCAGTCGCAAAGTCTGCGTGGCGATTGGTGTTTTCGATGGCGTGCATCTCGGTCATCAGCAGATCATCCGGCAAACCGTGGCGGATGCGCGCGGCCACGATGCGATTTCGCTGGTCGTTACTTGCGACCGACATCCGAGCGCGATTGTCGCGCCCGATAAAACCCCGCCGCAGATTTTTTCACGTTCACAAAAATTGCGCGCCATTGAGTCGCTCGGTGTAGATGCGTTGCTGGAAATTCCATTCGACAAAACTTTCAGCGAGAAATCCGGTGAAGTTTTTATCCGCGAACTGGTGCGTGACCTTGGAAAAATTCACAGCGTTTGCGTGGGCGCGGATTTTGTTTTTGGCCACAAACGCAGCGGCAATGTGGCGTTGCTGAAAAAGTTGGGCACGGAATTAAATTTTCAGGTCCACGGCATGGCGGAACTGGCGCTGGACGGTCACACCGTGAGCAGCACGCGGATTCGCGAGGCGATTCGCACGGGAAATTTTGACGCGGCAAGTCAGATGCTCGGCCGTCCGTATGCGATTTGCGGCAAGATTATTGAGGGCGATAAAATCGGCCGGCAATTTGGTTTTCCGACGGCAAATCTGGACACGATGAATTTGGTTTTGCCGCCGAACGGCGTTTACGCGGCAAGCACCAAGTTAAAGGAACGATTTTATCGCGTCGCGCTGAACATCGGCTTGCGGCCGACGGTGGCGACGGCGCAACCGCAGTTGCGCGTGGAGGCGCACTTGCTGGATTTCAGCGGCGACCTTTACGGCGCGGAACTGGAGCTGGAATTAGGCTTAAAACTGCGCGACGAACGGAAATTTGCGTCGGCGACGGAGTTGCAGGAACAAATTGGCCGCGATGTGGCGGCGGTGCGGGCGGCAGTTTGATTTTGGGCAGAAGCTTCATTTTCTATAGCTAATACTGATGATTTGGCGGGCGTGGGTCGCTGGTGAAGCAAAGATTATCCTTGTAATTTCAAGCAAAAAGGCTAGTATTGACACGCGTCAGTCTTCTGGTGTTCGCAGTTCCAGCTTCACGGCCATGAACTCGGGTGTTTCGTCAGAAGCCGTGTTTTTACGGTCAATCGTCAACAATTTCTGAACCGGCGCGTGGTTTTTTGGTCTGAATTTTTATGTCGAAACGCAAAGTTAAGGTGTCCAAGTCCCGCACCAGTTCTCCGAAAGTGCCGAAAGTCAAAACTCCGCCCGCTCGGCGGAGATTTGTCATTTCCAGCAAAGCGGTAAAACCGGAAGCGGCCAAGCCCGTTGCGCCGGTGGCCGCGAAAGCTGCACCCGTCAAGAACGCAAAGGTTGCGGCCAGCACGCCGCCGCCCGCACCTGCGACGGGCAGTGCGATGACGACGGTGGATTTGACCGAGACGGTGAAGACGCTGCTGCATTTGTCGCAGGAGCACGGCTACATCACTTACGACGACATCAACGACATGTTGCCGGACAATTTAAGCCCGGAAGATCTCGACGCGTTGCTCACGAAGCTGCGCAGCCTTGACGTGGAAATCGTCATGGATCAGGCCGAAGCCGAACGCAGCGAACGCAAACAGCCGGAGCAAGCGCAGGCGGAAGAGGCGGAAGATGATTCACGCCTGGAAATTTTGGACGACCCGGTTCGCATGTATATGAACCAGATGGGCAAAGTTCCGTTGCTCACGCGCGAACAGGAAGTTGAAATTTGCAAAAAGATTGAGGACGCGGAAGTGGAGATGAAAAACATCGTCTACAACCTCGGTTTCACAGCGAAGGAACACATCGCTATCGCTGAAAAGATTTTGTCCGACCCGCCGAAGGAACGTTTCGACCGCGTCATCGTTGACAAAAAAATCGCCAATCGCGAAGGACACTTGAAAGATTTGCGCAAGCTCATCAAGAAAGTGCACCAGATGGATGCGAACGTGGACGCAAAGTATTTTGCGTGGCAGAAAGCGCAGCAAAAAGGTCGCAAGGAAAAGATGGAGAAGGAACTCAAGAAATTGAGCACCAAATTGCAGGAAACCTTTGCGAAATTTTATTACAAACAAAAAGTTGTCGAGGAAATGATTGTCGTCGCCGGCAACATCTACGAAAAATTTCAAGCGAGCGTCCGGCATTTGGCCGAGTTGGAAGCCCATCGCAACACGGCGGAAAAACGCGCTGCGGTTGAAAGTGAGCAGCAGAAAATCGCGACGCTGGAGCAATTCGTGCGTTTACCGCGCGAAGAATTTTACAAGACGTTCAAGGCTTTGAAGGCATCGGCGGATCGCGGCCTCAAGGCGAAGACGCACATGGCCGAAGCGAATTTGCGCCTCGTCGTTTCCGTCGCGAAAAAATACATGAATCGCGGGCAGTCATTCTTGGATTTGATCCAGGAAGGCAACATCGGTTTGATGAAAGGCGTTGAAAAATTCGAGTATCGCCGCGGCTACAAATTTTCCACTTACGCAATCTGGTGGATTCGTCAGGCGATCACGCGTTCTATCGCGGATCAAGCGCGCACGATTCGTATTCCGGTGCACATGATTGAAATCATGAACAAGCTCTGGCGCGCACAGAAACAGCTCACGCAGGAACTTGGGCGCGAACCCACCCCGGAAGAATTGGCGGACGAAATGCACATGCCCGTTTCGCGCATCCACGCGTTGCTGAAAATGGCGCAACAGCCTGTTTCGTTGCACGCGCCGGTTGGCGACGATGGCGATGTGAGTGTTGGCGATTTCATCGAAGACAAGTCGGCGGAAAATCCTTCGGACGTGACGAGCTACAGCTTATTGCGCGAAAAATTGAGCGACGTGCTGACGACGTTGACGGAACGCGAACGGAAGATTCTGGAAATGCGTTTCGGTCTCCCGGACGGTTACGAGCGCACGCTCGAAGAAATCGGCAAGATGTATAACGTCACGCGTGAACGTATCCGTCAGATTGAAGCGAAGGCGTTGCGCAAGCTGCGTCATCCGACGCGCGTGCGTCATCTGCAAGGTTTCCTCGAAGGCGCGGAAGCGGCAGCGTAAAAATTCTAGTTTCAAAAAACCGCCCGCGCCTTTGGTCGCGGGCGGTTTTTATTTTCAAACTTGAATCGGCAGGATGAGCATCGCGCGACCGTGCTGGTAAAGCCGGCGTTGCAATTCAAACACGGTATGATTGTGCAGCCAGCGGGTGGCAAAGCTTTCGTCTTTGAAAACAAGCTGGCCGGCAAAGAACTGCGCCTGCGGAAATTTATCGGCGATGACCACGCACAATTTCGCCGCTTCCTCCACGATGTCCGTGCCCAGCGCGACATGCGCCTCGGCGTAGAAACCGCGCTTACCCATGTAGCTGACAAATTTCTGCACCTGTTCCTGCGAATGCGAACGCAAGTTTTCGACTTCGTCCGCGCCCTTGAAATTGCCAGCGTCCAGCACGCCGACCTGCACGAAGACGAAGTTCGTGTAAACCTTTGGAAACATCCGCACGACGGCGAGCAGCGTGTGCAAGCCTAGGCCGTTGAAGCCATTCACGAGAAACACGGCGGTGCGCGCGTTGGTGTCGCACGGCGGCGGCGTTTTTTCCTGCACAATGGCTTCGTCCGCGAGCGCAGCGGCAACGAGTTCGTTCAGACGGAACAATTTTTTCTGCGTCTGGCGATAATGATTTTTCACCCAGAACGACAAGCCGACGATTGCACCAGTGACGAGTAACGTCACCCAGCCGCCTGCGTCGAATTTGACGACGCAGAGCAAAATCAGAATGCCGCCCGTGAGCAGCAGGCCGATGCCGTTGATGTAGATTTTTTTCCGCCAGGTCGTGTCGGTGGCGCGCACCTGCCACCAATGTTTCACCATGCCGAGCTGCGAGAGGCTGAACGTGATGAACACGTTGATGCTGTAAAGCACGACCATGACATTGACCGCCGCCGAGGTGAATACGACAATCAGCAAAGCGGCGATGCCCATGATCACCACGCCATTCTGCGTGACGAGGCGGTCGGACAGCGTGGCGAAACGCGTTGGCATCCAGCGGTCCACCGCCATGTTGGCCAGCACGCGCGGGCCGCCGACGAAGCCGGTTTGCGCCGCGATGACCAGCAGCGCCGCCGAGGAACCCATCGCCGCGATGACGAAGGTTTTGGAAAGATTCTCAGGCCAGGCTGCGGTGAGTTTTTCAAACAGCACGGCGTTGAGCGTTTTGCCTTCCACCGGCGCGACTTGATACAGCAGATACGCCAGCAGCAAGCCGCCGACGACGAACGACAGCGACACCGCCATGTAAACCATCGTGCGTTTGCCGGTCTGCACACGCGGTTCGCGCAGGGTGTTGACGGCATTGCTCACTGCTTCGATGCCCGTGTAAGTGCCGGCGCCGAGACCGTAGGCGCGCAGCATCACCGCGAGCATTCCAAACCAACCGACTTCGGCGGCATTCGCGTGAACATCCATCGTCACGCCGTGCGCAATCTCCGGCAAATCACCGAAGTGCGCCGCCACTGCCCAGATGATTCCGAAGGTGTAAGTGCCGACGAACACAAAAAACACCGGCACCCAAAGGACGACCGATTCCTTGACGCCGCGCAGGTTCAGCACCGTGAGAAAAACCACTGCGCCGGCCGAAAAGGTGACTTTGTATTTCAAATAATGCTCCGGCAGCATGCTGAAAATCGCATCCGCGCCGCTGGCCACGCTCAACGCGATGGTCAACACGTAATCGCCGATGAGCGCCGCGCCGGACACCACGCCCGCCGACGGCGAGAGTAGTTTGCTGGCGACGAGATAACCACCGCCGCCGGTCGGAAATAATTCGATGATCTGCGAATAGCTGGCACAAATCACGATGATGGTGATGATGGACGCCAACGCCACGAACAGGCTCAAATGCGTGTGTGCGCCCAATGCCTTGAAGGCTTCTTCCGGACCGTAACAGGACGACGACAAACCGTCCGCGCCAAGGCCAACCCACGCCAGCAGCGCGATGAGCGACATGTTATGGAAAATCTTTTTGTCTGAAAGATTGTGCGCCCGGCCGATGACCGCGTTCTTTAAGAACCCGATTAATTTCATAAATTCAGTGGGATTAAATCATTTTTGCTGCAAGTTGACACGCGGGAAAAGCGTTCAACCAATATGCCGGCGGATGGCCTCCGTCAACACCTGCGGTTCGTCGGTGCCGAGTGCAAATTTTTTTCCGCTGCGCAAAGTGATGAGCACGGCGTCATAGCCGGACACGTTATAAAGCCAGCCGAGCCGCGGACTCCAATGAATGCCCCAGCTCGGTCCGGTTGACTGCGGCGTCGCGGAAATAATTTCATCCAGCTGGACAACTTTGCGAATCAGTCCCGGCCCAAAACGCCAACTCAGTTCGCGTGCGCCGATTTCAATGGTCAGAGAATGAAACAGCCAAGCGATCATTACCACAAAAAGGACGTCAGCCAAAAAACCTTGAACATCAAGATTGCCAAGGCAGCGCAAATGAATGCCATGCCGAGCATGACCGCGAGAATCACCGTGCCGCGCTGCGTATGTTTGTAACTGCCCGCAAATGTATTCGAGGCCATAACCAATTCAATTCTGGTTGCCGTTCGCAGCCATGGTTCGTGGACGCGACGCGACAACGCATTTGTTAATCGGGGTGACCGTGATGATTTCGCACACGCGAAATCCAGAGGATCGCCCTTCCAATTGCCTACGAGATTAGCTGTCGGGCTTGGCCTTGAAAGTGGCCTTGAAATCAGTTGCCTGACTTCGTTCGCCCCGTCCCATCGCTGGGAATTTGGGTCTCCCGTGTCTGGCTTCAGGAAGGAAGCCAGCCTTAGGCTGCAACGGCATGAGTAAATCACAGCCAGCCGGCTTTGTCAAATTGCCCACAAAAACGCAGAAAACCGTTGCCAAAATGCCTTCGCCCGCGTCTCATTCCCCGTCGGCATGAGCCCAATCCATTCCATTCTCGCCGCAGTTTTACTGCTGCCCGCCAGCCTGTTGGCGGCGGATGAAACCATTTCCGCGCCGCCGCCCGCGCGCGAATTTCGCGCCGCGTGGATTGCGACCGTCGCGAACATTGACTGGCCGTCCAAACCCGGTCTGCCCGTCGCGCAACAGAAGGCGGAACTGATTTCGCTGCTCGATTGCGCCCAGCGGCTGCACCTCAACGCTGTTTTCTTCCAAGTGCGCTCGGTGTGCGATGCGATGTATGCCTCGCCACTCGAACCGTGGTCGGAATATCTCACCGGCACGCAGGGGAAAATGCCTTCGCCGTTTTACGATCCGCTCGCGCTCGCCGTGGCTGAGGCGCATAAGCGCGGGCTGCAATTGCACGCGTGGTTCAATCCCTTTCGCGCCGCGCATCCCGAAGCCAAGTCGCCGCCCGCGCTGAACCACGTTACGCGCACGCATCCCGAACTCATTCGCCATTACGGCAATCAGACGATTGCCGATCCCGGCGAACCGGAAACCCAAGCCCGCGCCATCGCCGCCATGCTTGACGTGGTGAAACGCTACGACGTGGACGGCGTGGTAATTGATGATTATTTTTATCCGTATCCGCAAAAAGACTGGGCGAAACGTGAATTGCCGTTTCCCGACGATGCGAGCTGGAAAAAATTCGGCGTGCAATCCGGTTTGAGCCGCGACGACTGGCGGCGCGCGAACATAAATCAGTTTGTCCAAAAAGTTTCGTTGTCCGTCCACGCCGCGAAACCGTGGGTGCAGTTTGGCATCAGCCCGTTCGGCATCTGGCGTCCGGGCGTGCCGGCGGGCATTGACGCCAAGGCGCTCGACGCTTACGGCAAGCTTTACGCCGACGCGCCGCTGTGGCTGCGCAATGGCTGGGTGGATTATCTCGCGCCGCAGCTTTACTGGCCCATCGCGCCGCGCGAACACAGTTTCCCCACGCTGTTCCAATGGTGGCGGCAGCAAAATCCCAAAGGCCACCACGTCTTCGCCGCGTTGAACGATGCCGCCGCCGGTAAAACTTTGGCGACGGATGAAATCACACGGCAAATCCAATCCGTCCGCACGCAGACGAGTGTCGGCGGCGAAGTCCATTATCATCTCCGCAGCGTTGCGGATAATTCCGCACTCGCCGCCGACGTGCGCGCGCAATACGCGCAACCCGCACTCGTGCCCGCGTCGCCGTGGATTACTGCAACTCCACCGTTAAAACCAAAATTGACCATGGTCACCGGCAAAAATTCCGCGCACATCCGCTGGGAAAATGCCGATTCTGATTTACCACGCAACTGGCTGCTGCAATCGTGCACAAATGGAGTTTGGACGACGCAAATTTTCCCCAGTGGTGCGGCTGATTATTATTTTAACAGCGGAGTTCCCACCGCTATTTCTCTCCGCGCCGTGGACCGCTTGGGAAATTTGAGCGAGCCAGCCATTTGGCCGCCGCAAAAAAATCTGCCGGCAGACACCGCAAAAGGTGCGCAGAAAATGAAGAAGTAAGATTGGTTTTGGAAGGGCTGTAAGTCGAATTCTGTCTGCACTCTTGCGAGCGGAGAGAATCATTTGTCTCAGCGACCGATACCCGAAACCTGTCCGCTTTCGCGGACGCGGAGCGGGCAGCTCCTCGGTTTCCAATTTGGCCTTGCACCCGATGGGGTTTTCCGTGCCGTGTTGCTCACGCTTCACGCGGTGCGCTTTTACCGCACCTTTTCACCCTTACCGATTCCGACATGACAGTTTTCTGGTTGCCCATTGGACTATCATGCCGGTCCGGCGGTCTAATTTTCTGTGGCACTTTCCGTCGGCCAGTCTTTCAACTGACCGCCTGCGTGTATCCCAATCAAACAGACTTGGGTTACGCAGCATCGCGCCCTGTGGAGTTCGGACTTTCCTCTACCGGCGAACCGGCAGCGATTCTCCGCCCTTCCAAAACCAGTTTTAATCTTACACCAAAAAACGAAAAAGGCACGAAGGTTTTTAGCCCTCGCGCCTTGAATCAAATCACTAAATCAATCCGCCGCCGTCAGACTCATGTCGCGGGTGAAATACAAAATCCGGCCGCAGTTCGGGCAGGTCACGAGTTCCGCCTGCGCGCGGCAATTGGTCACGACTTGCGTCGGCAATTTCATGTGGCAACCGCCACACGCGCTGTGCTCCACGCTCACGACCACATTCTCGCCCTTGCTCTTAAACAATCGTTCGTAACGGTTGCGAGTGGAATCATCCACGGCGGACGCCAATTGCGCGCGGCTGCTGGTCAGCTCGGCAAATTCCTTCTTCAAATTTTCTTCGCGCTGGTTCAACAGACCAATCTGGTCGTCCACGAGTTTCTTCGCGGCGGCGGCTTCGGCGGTGGCAGTCACCACATTTTTCTGCGCGACTTCGGCCTGCTCCATCAAAACGATTTCCGCGTCTTCGATTTTGAAGATGACTTCCTTGGCCATCTCAATTTCGTGTGCGAGCGCCTTGTATTCTTCATTCTTGCGCGTCTGCAACTGCTGGTTGGCGTATTTTTCGATCTGAGATTTTTTGCCTTCAATTTCCAGATCGCGCTGCTTGCGCTCGGATTCGATCTGTTTGACGCGCAATTTGGCCGCTTCCAACGAGCCTTGCGTGGCGGCGGCTTTTTGTTTCAAGCCATCGCGTTCGGGGCCGATGTGGGCAAGTTCCTGAGTGACCCGGGAGATTTTCCGGTCGCGATCCTGCAAAACAAGGAGCTTCTCGATGATTTCCTGCATGTGTGCCCAAGGCTAACTGCGAAAGAAATCCAAGTCAATGCGCGGACGCAGTTTTGCCACAGAGACACAGAGGACACAGAGTAAAACAAAATTTATTTCTTCCGCCTCTGTGAACTCTGTGCCTCGGTGGCAAAACTTAAATTCCTTTTGCAGTTTCAGCGGTGACGGCTACCTTACGCCCATGCGTTTCATCGGCAATGTCATCGAAAAAATGCAGCGGCATCCCAAGCGGATTGTTTTTCCCGAGGGCGCGGAACCGCGCATTTTGCAGGCCGCGCGGCAATTTCATGCGCTGCGCCTCGGCGTGCCGATTTTGCTCGGCGATCAGGCGAAAGTTCGTGAAGCAGCGGAGGCGTTGAAAATTTCTTTGGACGGCATCCGCGTCATCAATCCTGCCACTAGCGAAGACTTGGAAAATTTTTCCAGCCGGCTTTACCGCATCCGCCGCGAAAAAGGTTTGCGCCCCACGGAAGCGCGCGAGGCAATGATGCAACCGAATTTCTACGGCGCAATGATGCTCGCGATGCACCAAGCGGATGGCCTCGTCTCCGGCGCGTCGCACATCACGGGCAGCGTGTTGCGGCCGCTCTTTCAAATCGTCAAAGCCGCGCCTGATATCGGTGCCGTTTCGAGCTGCACGGTCATGGAAGTCGAAGACACGCGCATCGGCGAAAACGGCACGCTGTTCATGGCCGACTGCGGCGTGATTCCCGAACCGAACGTGGAGCAGCTCGCGGACATCGCGGTTTCCACCGCGCGCCTTGCGCGCCACATGCTCGGCGTGCGTCCGCGCGTGGCGATGCTTTCATTTTCCACCAAGGGCAGCAGCGGCGCGCATCCATCCATCGGCAAAATGCAGGCGGCCACCGCGATGGCGCGACACAAGGCGGGGCAATTATTTCTCGACGCTGATTTTGACGGTGAACTGCAAGTGGACGCCGCGCTCGTGCCAGAAATTGCCTCGCGCAAACTGCACGACAGCCATGTGGCTGGCCGCGCGAATGTGCTGATTTTTCCCGATCTCAATTCCGGCAACATCGCCAGTAAACTTGTCAGCGTCGTCAGCCGCGCCAATTGCTACGGCCAGATTTTACTAGGCTTGAATCGTCCGGCCTCCGACGTTTCGCGCGGTTCCAGCGCGCACGACATCCTCGGCGTCGCCGCCATCATCGGCGTGCAGGCAACGGACTATCAAAAACTTTATCCGGGCGCCGATGCGCATCTGCCGGGAGAATAGCGTTTTCTGTTTTTAAATTTTAGTTACCGCAAAATAAAATGAGCCTTCCGCTTTCCCCATTTCTAAAAACGTTGCCAACCTATCAACCGGGACGACCGATTGAAGAAGTTGCGCGCGAATTAAATATTCCCGCTGACTCCATCATCAAGGTCGCGTCGAATGAAAATCCGTTCGGGCCATCGCCGCTCGCGCTCGCCGCGCTGCAAAAAGCCATCGCCGGCGTGAATCTCTATCCCGACGGCAATGCGTTTTACCTGAAACAAAAATTGGCGGCCAAACTCGGCGTGGAAACCACGAACCTGATTTTAGGCAATGGTTCCAACGAAATCATTGAGTTCGTTTCGCGCGCGCTGCTCACGCCGGATACCAACATCGTCGTGTCGCAATACTGTTTTGCGATTTATCCCATCGTCGCGAAAATGCTCGGCGCGAGCGTCATCACCGTTACCGCCAAAGATTACGGTCACGATTTACCCGCGATGCTGCGCGCTATCACGACCAAGACGCGCATCGTGTTCGTCGCGAATCCGAACAATCCCACCGGCACGCTCGCGCCGCGCGAAGAAGTTATCAAGCTGGTGAATGACGTGCCCGACGACGTGCTGCTCGTGCTGGACGAGGCTTACATCGATTTTCTCGACGACGCGGTGGATTTGATTCCGCTCATCCGCCTCGGCACGCGGAAGAACCTGATTCTGATGCGGACGTTCTCGAAGATTTTCGGCCTCGCCGGTTTGCGCCTCGGCTACGGCATCGCCGCGCCGGAACTGATTGCCGCACTGGAAAAAATCCGGCAGCCGTTCAATGTAAATCTACTTTCGCAAGCGGCCGCGCTCGCCGCGCTGGACGACGACGAGCACGTCCGCAAAACGCGGCAGAATAATTTCACCGGACTGGAGTTCTTCATGCCGGCATTCCGAAAACTAAATCTGGAATACGTGCCGTCCTACGCCAACTTTATCCTCGTGCGCGTGGGCGAAGGTCAGAAAGTTTTTGACGTGATGCAAAAGCTCGGCGTCATCACGCGACCGATGGGCGGCTATCAATTGCCGGAGTGGATTCGCATCTCCATCGGCACGCAAAAGGAAAACGAGCGTTCGCTAGCTGCGTTGAAAACTGCTCTTGGGATAAATTGATTTAGCCACAGATGAAGCACGGATTGACCACAGATAAAAAAGATTCTGGGCTCACGCTGGTTGAACTTCTGGTGGTCATTGCCATCATCGCAATTCTCGCCGCGCTTTTGCTTCCGGCAATTTCTAGACCCAAACAAAGAGCGGAACAAATTCAGTGCGTCAACAACGTGCGTCAACTCGGATTAGGTTTGGAACAATTCGTTGGAGATAATCATGTTTATCCACTTTGGATTAACGTGGGGTTCGCGAAAGGTGTGAATTCTGAAAACGGCTACAATTGGATGGACGCACTCATGCGTCAACCTGGTTTTGCTGCCAAGCCCAAGCCCAATTATTATGGAACAGGCGTGTGGAGTTGTCCTAATGCCAAACGGCCTTCAGGCCTACCTGAAAACGTCCCGTTCTTTTCTTACGGCTACAATTCTTTCGGCATTACTACAAATTTGGACGCCGATTCATTCGGTTTGGGCGGGCAATATGGGCGTGGGAATATCGGGGCGAACGGAAAAGTATTTGTTGGGTCACCAATCAGCGAATCTGGAATTGTCAGTCCAAGTGAAATGATGGCAATCGGCGATGGATTTGTTGCAAACAATTTTTTCATTCAAGATGGTTCTTCAAGTTTTCGGCGAATCGGAACGAGAGTTCCAATCACAAACTATGTAAACGATGCGGCAAGAGCAAACGCTCGCCATCAAGGCAAAGCCAACGTGGTGTTTTGCGACGGCCATGTTGAATCACCGACGCTGCAATTTCTTTTTACCGACACCAGCGATGCTGCTTTGGTTCGCTGGAACCGCGACCATTTGCCTCACCGCGAAAAATTATCGCCGTAAATTCCGTTTGATTGGAAATAAATTTATTTGAATCACGCGCGAAACACGTTAGTTATTTCCCGTTGAAATGAAACCGACCGACCTGCGGGGCATCCTGCAATACATTCCGCAATTCCGCGAAAAGACGTTCGTCCTCGCGATTGACGGCGCGATCGTCACCGACGAAAACTTCGCCACGCTCCTGCTGGACGTGGCGGTGCTGCGGTCGTTGAACATCCGCGTGGTGCTCGTCCACGGTGCATCGGCGCAAATTAAATTACTTTCGGAGGAACAGAAAATTCCCGCATCAAATTTTGATGGCGCGGGAATCACGGACGCGGCGACGTTGCAACTGGCGCTGAACGCGGCGAACCGGTTGACGCACGAAATTCTCGAAGGCCTTTCGGCGAATGATCTGCGGGCGGTTTGCCCAAACGTCATCATTGCACATCCGCTCGGCATCATCGGCGGCGTGGATCATCAGTTCACCGGCAAGGTGGAAAAAGTGGACGTGGAGATGCTCCAGACGCTTCTCACGCAAGGCATGATTCCCGTCATTCCGCCACTTGGTTTCGATGGCGACGGCAAAACATATCGCGTCAATTCCGACGGCGTGGCGGTCGCGGTGGCGGAAGCGCTGAAAGCGACGAAATTAATTTTTATCACGGCGGCGGACGGCATTCTCGTCCAAGGCCGGCTCATTCGGCAAATGCTCGTGGCGGATTTGGAATCCGTTATCGCGATGCAGAAAAATGACATCGCGCCGGAGCTTTTGTCCAAGGCGCTGCACGCAGTCACCGCTTGCAAGGCGGGCATTCCGCGCGTCCACGTCATCAACGGCAAGGGGGACGAAGGTTTGCTCGCGGAAGTGTTTTCCAACGAAGGCATCGGCACGCTGATTTACGCCAACGAGTATCAGCAAATTCGCCGCGCGCTCAAAAAAGACGTGCGGGCGATCCAGCTGTTGACGAAGGCGGCGGTGGAATCCGCCGAGCTGATGAAGCGCACGCGGCCGATGATTGAAAAAAATCTGGCCGTCTATTTCATTTTTGAAATTGATAAAAATCCGGTGGCCTGCGTGGCGCTGCACGTTTATCCCGAACAGAAAAAGGGTGAGCTCGCGTGTCTTTACGTCAATCCGTTGCACGAAAATCGCGGCATCGGACGGAAGCTGATTCAGTTCATCGAGAACAAGGCGAAGGAAATGAACCTGGACGAATTGCTCACGCTTTCGACGCAGGCGTTCACTTATTTTCAATCCAAAGGTGGCTTTGCCGAAGGCACGCCGGACGATTTGCCGCCCGCGCGCCGCGAAAAATACGATCAGAGCGGACGCAACTCGAAGGTGCTCGTGAAAAAACTGGCGAAGGCGTGACGCCATGAACCGGCGCGTTCTCATGTTGCTGATGAGCGCGACGGTGATGTTGACTTCCGGCTGCGCGCATCTGCGTTTTATGAATTCTCAAACTAAAATTTCCGAAACCTGCCTCGCCACGTGCGCCAAGCTGAAAGTGACGCCGACAAAATTTATTTTGGTCGCGCACGTTTCCAGCCAGACGTTAACGCTGTTTGAAGACGGCCAGTGGGTGAAAACTTATTCCTGCTCCACGTCGCGTTTCGGCATCGGGCAGATTGAAGGTTCCAACCGCACGCCGCTCGGACTGCATCGCATCGCAGAAAAAATCGGTGCCGGCGAACCGGCAGGAACCGTTTTCAAAGCGCGGGTTGTCATCGGCCACACATCGCAACCGGAATTTACGGATGCCAAAATCACCACGCGCATCCTGTGGCTCGCGGGCATGGAGCCGGATTTTAATTGCGGCGGCAATGTGGATTCGCACCACCGCTACATTTACATCCACGGCACGGCGGATCAAAAAACCATCGGCCAACCGGCATCTCACGGCTGCATCCATCTCGCCGACGCTGATTTGATTCCGCTTTTCGATTTGTTGCCGAGCGGCACGCTGGTGTGGATTCAGGAAAATTGAATCGGCTTGCAGAATTTTGGCGCCGGTTTAATTTGCCGCTGTGTTCGCGCGCTTCGGTAAATTTTTCGTGGTGGCCGCGCTGGTGCTGACGACCGGCGCGCACTGGGCCGCGCTGCAAACGGTCGCGTGGACGACGATGTTCGCGGCCAATCTCTCCAGCCAGCAATCGGTGACCGAAGCGGTCGCGCAAACTTTCGATGGCAAACACCTTTGTCCACTTTGCAAAGCCATTGCCGCCGCCAAAAAGTCGGAGAAAAAATCCGAGGCGATTTCATCCACTTTGAAAATGGAATTTCCGTTGGTCGCGGAAAAAATAATTCTATTTCCGCCCACGCAGTTTGAATTACAGCCGCAAGTTAACGCTTCCGCCGAAAATTTCTTCTCCAAGCCACCGTTAGAACCGCCACGCGGACTCTTCGTTTGATTCAGTGTCAGTTTTGTTATCCGCCCGTTTTGGTGCGGACAAAAATTATTACTTAAACTTTGAGATCGCTCAGACGCGTTCTCGCAATCTTTGTTTGAAAATGAAAAATAAAAATTTGAATTCGCAGATGATAAAAATTGGTGGTGGTTTGTTGGCGGGAGTTTTGTTGCCGGGCGTGGCCTTCGGCTGCGCGTGCGGTTGCGGTGTGTTTGATGTGGGAACGAGTTCGATGTTTCCTTTGGGCGAAGGCGGCACAGCTTTCGTAAATTACGACTACCAAAACCAAAAAAACAATTGGAGCGGCACTTCCGCCGCCTCCGCCGCGAACAACGAAGACAAAAAAATCGAGACCTCCTTCATCACGCCCGGTCTGCAATATATGTTCAACCGCAGTTGGGGCGCGCAGATTGAAATTCCCGTGGTCAATCGCACGTTTGATTCGGCGGGGAATCCCGGCCCGGTCACTTGGACGGGGCTGGGCGATATCCGGCTTGAAGGCATCTACACCGGGTTCTCGGAAGATTTGTCCAGCGGCCTGATTTTTGGCGTCAAGCTGCCGACGGGAAGTTACACGCACGATTCCAATGAAGTGGATCGCGACACGCAAATCGGCAGCGGCAGCACGGACATTTTGCTTGG
>Ga0164297_10000390_pt1 | contig 54915 bp, 48 predicted proteins | sample GEODES058metaG_FD_113539 | JGI IMG/M metagenome (GOLD analysis project Ga0164297, IMG submission 113539) | Dystrophic lake water microbial communities from Trout Bog Lake, Wisconsin, USA - GEODES058 metaG | ecosystem: Environmental > Aquatic > Freshwater > Lake | place: USA: Trout Bog Lake... | reverse complement strand
GAGGGCTTCGATCGACCAGAGACCGCACATAACCTCCGTTCTGTCGTTTCTCGTCCTACAATCCCCCCTATGGCCCCTCTATCGCCGCTGGTGGACGCGTGGCTCCTCGACCGGACCACGTCATCGAAACGTCGCATCAAGCCCACTACGGAGGCTCAGTACCGCGCAGACGTTCTGGCCTGGGCGGAGGTGCTGGCTGACGTGGTCGGGCGGCCAGTGTCGTCGGGGGGTGGCGACCCGACAGGGCGGCGTCTCGAGGCACTCGCATCGCTCCGAGTCGAGGACCTCACCGAGGAACATCTGAAGTTGGCCGTTCGTTCCTTCGCTGAACTGGCTCCCGCCACGCAACGACGGAGGATGGCAGCCATGGGCGGGCTGTGCGCCTGGTTGGTTCGACATCGCCACCTGCCGTTCGACCCATGTCTCGATATCGGCACGCCGAGAGAGCCCGAGCGACTCCCCGTCGGGTTCACTCCCGATGAGCTCGCTCGCATCTTCGTGGCTGCGGAACACCCACTGCGACAAGGGGGTGCGGTGTGGCCGCTGCGAGATCTCGCTGTCGTGCGCGTCTTGGCCGCCACCGGCGTGCGCAATAGCGAGCTCTGCGGACTGACGGTTGGCGCAATCGACCGCTACGGCGACCCGCCCAAGCTTCGAGTCATCGGCAAGGGGGACAAGGCGCGCGTCCTGCCTCTCCCCTGGCGGGTGTTGGCCCGCGTCGACGAGTACCTAGACCAACGTCGGCTCTCCCCCAGTCTCGGTGGAGTGAGCCCGAGGGACCTGCTTTTCGTGCGCCGCGACGGTGGCCCGTTCGACAGGTTCTCTGTGGATAGGCTGCTCGACCGCATCTTGCGTGAGGCCGGCGTTCCCCATCAGCCCCAGGAGAAGGCCCATCGATTTCGTCACACCTACGCAAAGGTACTCCTCGAGGGTGGCTTCTCCATCAACGAAGTGCAGGCCCTGCTTGGCCATGCATCCATCGCCACGACCGGCATCTACACGAAGGTGGCTGCCGCGGGGGTCGCCGACGCGGCCCGCATCGCGCCTGGGGCGCTCATCGATTGAGCGGTCGGGCTAAGCGTTGATGCCCCGGGGAAGGCTGTCAGGGTTATAGCCCAGGTGCTCGACGGCCATCTGGCAGGCGAACCTGTCGGTCATGCCCGCCACGTAGGCGACGGCCTCGAATACGGCGCCTTCGCTGTTCGCAGCGGGAGGCTGCTCGCCCACGAGATCCGGGATGAGTTCCGGCTGTTCGACGTAGTAGCCAACCAGCGATGTCAGCAGCCGGATTACTGCATCCGACTGAGTCAGGGACGCCTCACACATGTAGATCTGTTCATAATTGAACACCCGAAACGCGGTAAGCGCCTCGGCAGTGGCGACGTCCATACCCAGCTGGCCCGTCTCAAGAGTGGTTCGTACGACGGCATCTACGAGGGTGCCGATCTGCTGACCCCGGTAGGTGCCACAGCGTTCAGCGACGATGGTCGGTAGCTGGTCAGGCGCGACAATGCCCGACGAGACGGCATCTTCGAAGTCATGAGCCAGGTAGCTGATGCGGTCAGCCCAGCTGACGCACGAAGCCTCGGGCGTCATCGGCGTCGGCAGCGACCAGGAGTGGTTGCGAATACCATCAAGTGTTTCGACGCACAGGTTGAGGTGGGTGAGGGACACGTCCGCCCCCCAGGTGGCGTGGTTGAAGCCGCCGGGGAGGAAGAGGTCGAAGGCATCTTCGCTGGCGTGACCTCCTGGCCCATGACCGCAGTCGTGCCCGAGTGCGATGGCCTCGGTGAGGTCGAGATTGAGTCCCAGAGGGCGGGCGATACCCACCGCAACCTGGGCCACCTCGAGGGCGTGTGTCAATCGTGTCCGCTGGTGATCATCGGGGAACACGAAGACTTGGGTCTTGCCGGCGAGTCGGCGGAACGAGTTGGAGTGGAGGATGCGATCGCGGTCGCGTTCGAAGCAGGTGCGCCAGACATCGGGCTCCTCTTCGATGGCCCTGCTCCCTGCGCCGATAGCAAGCGTTGCGCCCTCGGCCAGGAGCACAGCCTCACGCTCCTCCTGGATCTTGCGGGTCACCCCATGCACATGGTTGAGATGCACCTGAGCATCGGCATGCGCGCTCACCACCGAGACTCCGGTTGGGGCGTTGGTGGTGAATCCCTTTGCCGTGGCTGCCCACTCCTTGTTGCGGTCAGTTTCTCCAGCCATGTCAGCCAACCGCTCCCCCGGGCCGACCCTCTTCAAGGCTTGCCACCGTGCCGGACTGGTTTCGACGTTCGTTCTGCATCTGTTGCGAACTCGCAGCAATGACCTCCTGGATGGTGTCCCCGGCGCGCGACGCGATGACCGGGTCTGGGTGCCCGCTCAACATCTGAAGACCCTCTGGCCGTAGGTGGCGATTGCTGGCCAGGTGGAACAAGAGCTCGGGCTGATCTCGGTAGAGCAGCTGGAACAGATCTCCGTTGGAGGTCTCGTCCAATACCGCAGCCGCCATCTCCAAAACAGCGTCATCCGCGTCGTTGAGCAGCACCCCGCGGACCGGCTCGACGAGGTCGGTCCGCTCATTGATGAGAATCATGCGTACGAGCGCCTGAGGGTGGGTAGCTAGACGCGCCTGATACATGGTGTCGAGGTTCGGCACCCGGGCGAGCAGGATCGCGTCGCCAATCTGACGACTCGATGCCAGCTCGTCCTGGCACTCGGTGCACCAGTAGCCGTCATACTCGACAGCGTTGCGACAGCTCTTCTTCTCGGATGCGCAGTTGACGGCCATTAGAACCCGCGATCACCCTCTCCCGGTCCATCGATGATGCGCACTGCAAGAGCGAACTCGTCGCGGTGTGTGTCAAGGAAGACCCGAGCTCGGCGCATGGCATCGTTGACCGAGGTAACCGAAATTTCCATCTCGGCCGCAATCTGAGCGATGGATGCCGGTTCGCTACGCCCAATGCCGAATCGAGCCTTGATGACCGCCCGGTCGCGGTCGTTCTCGATGAGGTCCAGGGTGCGGTGTACCGCCGAGACCATCTCGGCCTCGGCAAGAACCTCAAGCAGCTCGACCTCGGCGCCCGGGCTAGCCGAGGAGGCCATTGCCGAATCACCTGCGGCCATCACGACCTGCTCAATGCTGGAAGGTGCCTTGGAGCGCCACAGCTCGACCTGACGCTCGGCGATGCCTGACGACTTCGCAATCTCGGCGTTGGTCGGAACGCGATGCAGCTTGGCAATCAGCGTCTCCTCGGCCTCGGACAAGATGCCACTCTTCTCGCGGATGCCCGTCGAGCGACGCCCTGGGGCGTTGTCGATGACAGCAAGACCCTGGGTCAGCTCCTTGCGGATCCACCAGGTGGCGTAGGTCGAGAACTTGAAGCCCTTCTTCCAGTCGAACCCGTCGACGGCCCGGATGAGGCCCATCACGCCAATGGAGAACGCCTCGTCTTTCGAGAAGGAGTCATCGCGGGCCCATGCCAACGAGGAGATGACCTTGCGCACCAGGCGCAGGTTGGAGTTGATGAAGTGGTCGCGCGCAGTCTGACCCTCGGCCGCCACGGCCAAGAGCTGGCGCTTCTGTGCTGCAGTGAGCGTGGCGCCTGACTCCAGCTCGGCAGTGGCAAGTCGACCGGCATCCATGAGCTTGCCGAGAACCACTTCCTCCTGTGAGGTGAGGATCTCGTGCTCGAGTGCCTTGTCGATTGCGCTTGATGTCATTGCCATGGTCAATGCCCCTTTGGGTGAATCTCAGGCTGGTCACTCGGACCAGTCGTTTTGCTGCTGAACTTCTTGGTATTGCTGATTGCGCTTTGCACAGTCGCCTGCGTACAGAGGTATACAGGAGGGGTGTGACAGACTAATTTCTCTGGGTAGTCCCGAAGGCCCATTTCCAGGCGCGCCAAGTACGCATCGCTGATATTTAGGGCCGTTGCCGCCTCGCGTTGGTAGAGTCCTGCCGCGAATCGCAGCTGCACCAGCGTGGGCTCGCTCTCTGCGTCAAGCAACCAGAGCGGGTGCACGTTGAGGACGTCGGCCAGTGCCTTGAGACGAGGCGGACTCGGCGCGATGGCGCCGCGTTCGAGATTGGTGACGTAGAGACGTCGAGCCCCAATGGACACGGCGAGGTCTTCCTGTCGTAGTCCCGCTGCGTGGCGAGCGTCAGCGAGACGAGCAGGACTAAACCCTGGTGCCCCTCGATGCCGTGTTGCCATGCCATATCCCCTAATGATGTCGGTCGTGAATGGTCCTGCACTCGATCTGCAGAAGTTATCTCAATCAACTATAGCACCACTAGGGTAGTTGCACCACCATTTCCCCTCGGGAGATGTGCTTCGACCGCCACAGATGCAGCGCGGCGAGACATCGGCACTGGTGTTATCCCTGTTCGCAGCGTGTTTTCTCGCGCAACGATCTCCTTCGTTGAAATCGCGAGATGAGCGACCGAACTGAAGGACAAGCGATGCCCACTCGGAATCCAGAGGAGCGGCCCATTCCCCTGCTTAGCCGTGAACAACAACCTCTTCGACGGTCCGGGCGCCGATGTGGGTGACGCCGCGGTCCTTCAGGAGCTTGCGGATCTTGTCCCGCTCGCCCTTGGTTGAGCAGTTGATTCGGCTCGGAGCATCCACACCAAGAAGGTCCAGGCCGTCCTGGAACATGATCTCGTTGTTGCCACTCGAGGTGTGCCCGGCCACTTGCGCTGGATTGCGGGTCATGCCGTTCACAGAGTGACTGCTGTTCGGGTTGATCGACCCGAAGTGGTCGGACTTGAAGGCGTACCAGTCAGTTCGGCGCAGAAGTCGCTCGACTGGCCTGTCCCAGACGATGGTGTTGGGACTCGAGTCGTGGGTGCCGGCACGGAGGAAGACTGACTTCGCGCCTCCTGTCTGCATGTCTTGTCCCGGCGACATCGTGCTGACCTTTACGCCCATGATCTGGCGACGCTCTGTCGAAGCGAGTACGCCGCCGTTCTGGAAGATGTCGAGCAGTGACCCGCCCGAGCCCTTGCCGGTCACCGAGCAGTAGAGGTTCTTGCCGTCCCAGACCTGGTTCAACGACTCCTGCTGCTTAGCAACGTCGAATCGGTCGAAGACCATCCATCCGCCCGAGCGGCGCGGACGCGGGCTGTAGGCGGGGTCGTCCTTCAGCTCCTTGCCGTTGGCATAGCCAGTGGCCTTCGCCACGGCGTCCCGTACCATTCGCACGCGGCGTGGCAGGGCGGCAGCTTCGGCCTCGAGCGTGATACGTCGGGCCAGCTTCTCGATCCCATCCATGTCACCGGCCTGGTAAAGGGCGGTCGCTTCGTCCTGGTGCTTGAACAGGACGGTCTGGTTCACGTGCTCAACCACGGCGGCAGAGTTGGTGACTGCCTGGGCGACTTCGGGCTTACTGCCAAGACCCTGTGCCTCGATATTCTTCATCAGGTAGGTCCACTCCCCCTCGGACTGATTCATGGGGCGGTTGACGATGTTGAGCGAACCAAGGACGTCGACGAGCTCCTTGGCGTGTCCTTCGCCGCCAGGGCAGTGGAGCTCGAGCTGGCCACGCAGAGAGTAGGGATCGCTGCCGGCCTTCTGTCCCTCATAGCTGTAGGGGTGGTAAACCGCGGTGTAGCCGTTGGGCAGATCAATTACGTATTCGATGCCGCCGGCAGAGTTGCGGCTCTTGCCATTCCAGACCACCTGACCGTCCACCATGTCGGCGTGGACGCGACCGGCCGAGCGGGCGGAGGCCGAGAGCTTGTCACTGCCGGTCGGACCTTCATTCGGGTCCTTGACCCACTCGGTCTCAGTCTCGGTCCAGGTGGTCTCGAACTGGGTAACCTGGGGAGACTTGCCGCCCTCCTCATAGGGAGTCTTGAAGTCCGGCTTGATGCGCTCCTGCAGGGACGCGACCAGTGGCTTGTAGTGCTCCACCATGGCCTTCTCTTCATCAGTGGCCGTCGCAACGTTGATGCCATCGAGAAGATTCTTGAGCGTCTCGATGCGCTCCACGGTGTGCTCGGGCATCCCGTCCTGCTCCTTCAGGTGGTGATTCACCGAGATGGCAGCAGTCTGCAGTTCACTGAAGAAGTTGTTCTGGCTGTCAAAGGCAATGGGCCCGGACTTCTCGACCTGGACTTCCTGCGGAATGAGCTTCTCTTCTGTGGGAGCCAGCGCCTCAAGCAGCTTCGCCTCGGCTTCGGGGGTCACGGTAGTGAAGAGCACTTCTCGAGCGTCGCCACCCTTCGGGTCGGCGTAGGCGATGATGGTCGCTGAGGACCCGTCAAGGTCGGCACCGCCGATGAGTAGGGCCACACCGTTCGGGTCGCCGACCGGCACCACGTCCGGCACCGGAGTGACCGCGTCGCCCCACTCGGCGTCAGAGATCTTCTCGGCGTCGAAAGGCGAAGGCTCGGGGGTAGCTTGAGATGCAGCCTCCTCCGTTGTCGAGTCGGTCGAGACTGCTTCTGCGACGGGCTCCTCTTCGTGGTCCTTCTCGAACTCCTCCACCATGGCCTGGACGGGGTTCATCCCCTGCTCCACGTACTTGGTAGCCGTCTCCGGGTCGAACCCGCTCTGATCCCACTCGGTTGCTACCGCTGGGCTAATGCCCATGTCGTGCCAGGCGCCGGCCTCGTTCGGGTAGATGCCGGTTGACTTCCACTCGCCGATGTCAACGGTGTCGTCTCCGCCGAAGGCCTCGTTCCACTGTGCCTCGATCTCGGCTGCCTGAGTGTCAGCCGACGTGAATCCGTCGGCCTGCACCGGGATGTCGGAGCCCTGAAGTCCGGTGGCCTCGAGCAGCTGCTCCGCGTCGTTGGTGACTTCGCCGTCCGAATCAGGGGCGAGAGTCGTACCCGTGGCCGGCGCAACGACGTAGTTCTCGTGCTTGATCTTGCTGCCGCTACCCATCTCAACCAACCTCTGCCATCGAGGACGTCTCCGCCTCCGAGAATCCAAGTCCGGCGAAGAACTCCGAGAAGTCCTTCCGAATGTTCTTCTTGCGCTCCACTGCGGTGTCGAGGAAGGTGTCGGCGACCTGTTGGGTCGTCGGAGACGAGGTCCCATAGATCTTCTTGGCCTTCTTCTCCATTGGCCCGTACCACTCCACCTTGTGCTTGGCGCCTTCCTCTGCGGTGCTGCGGAGGATGTCTCGGAAGGCCTCGTCGGGCATGGACTCGATCTTGTCGATGACTGGGACCGCAGCAGAGGGGCGGACATGCACATCCGTAGCCAAGCTCCCACTCATGGCAGCCATGTAGGCCGTGTGATACACCGGCACCGAGCCGAATGAGGAGTTCGGGTGATAGTCCACGGCGAGGCGATCGCGTCCGATGAACTTGAAGGCCTGCCCCTGGTCGATTGGCACGATGCCACCGCCTTCGGTCTTCAAGACGTTGGTGTTGTTACCGTCGTGGTCGCCGACGAGCCAAGAGCCGACGTGCATCCGGACGATGCCGTCAAGGTCAGCCTGGGACCACGACGCCGGAGAGGGCGAGAGATTTGTCGTCTTGGGGATGATGGGCTGGATGGCGCCCTTCTTCCCTTCGAGCTTGGCAGTGCGGACGGGTACTGATGGAAGACCAATCTTGTGCATGACTTCCGAGGCCGCGGCCTCGGCATCAGCACGAGCTCCGTTGTTCGTGTTGTCCGGCTTGAACATCCAGGTGCGACCCTTGCTGTCCTTGTAGAACGACTTCGAGTGCGCGCCTCCGGAGACTGCGGCCGAGGTCGGCTGGAACTCCATCTGCGAGACCTCGGCTTGGGACGGGCGGTCCTGAACCCCGGCGTGAGCTGCACCCATGGCCAGAAGAGCTTGCATGTTGTCGGTGTACTTCTGCGAGAAGTTGACCGGCTTGGCCGGCATCATGATGCCGGCCACGACCTTGCCCTTGTTTGCCGGAGCCGCGCCAGGCAGGTTGTTCGAGTCGGAGTTGTACGAGTAGCTCTTGTAGATGACCGGCGGGTTCTCGTACTTATGCTTGGTATCACCGTGGATGTGGCCGATGATGAGGTTCTGCAACTGAGCGCGCTTCAATGCCTTGATGTCGCCGGCCGACATCTCTGGGTTCAGCTGCTGGGCGAGCTCGCGAAGATCAGCGATCTTCTGGTCCTTTGCCCACGCGCGCAACCCCTTCGGGATGTCCTTGCTGTAGCCCGAATTGAGAACAGCCATCTTGTGGTTGTTGATGTAGTTCCCGCCTTCGTCCTCAAGCCCCAAGCCATGCTTCCTCAGGAGGTCGTTCATCCCAATCTCGGCCACCTGGCTCTGGGCCACCGCTGTCTTGGCGAAGAAGTCGTAGGCCGCCTGCTTGCCTTCCGCGGTGGCAAGGCTGCCGACATCCATCGACATGAGATTCCAGTTGCCGACATAGGTGGCGTTCAGGGCGGGCTGGGCGTTCTCCTTGAACTCTTCGAACTTCGCCTTCTTCTCGACGATTCCCTTGTGAAACGGGCCTTCCTTGTTGCCCTGCATCTCCTCGGCTAGGTAGCCCTTGAATTCATCGCTGTACTGGCTGTAGCCGCCGCCCTTGTTGAACAACAGGCCGAGGTCCATGAGTTCGAGGCCGTACTTGTCCTTGAACTCCTCGTGGAGCGCTTCGAGGTCGGTGATAGACAGCCTGAGCTGATGGCTGTACGACTCGTCGGGAAGGACGATGGCATAGCCCTTGTCAGTGCACTGGGTGTTCTCGAGGATGATGCTGTTCTCGAGCAGCTCGAGCTTGGCCGCCCTGACCAGGGCGAGCTTGTCCGGGTCGTTGTAATGGGGGTAGCCGGAGTAGGCCTTGATGGTCTGCTTGAGCTCTTCGCGCCTGGCTAGCAGATCCTGGATTTCCTCGGGGGTGTGGATGAACTTGACCGGAGGAGTAGCGCCAGACGCCGCTGCGTAGTCGGCGGCCGTAATGACCGTGCCGTCCTTCCCGGTGACCTGACCCGCCTGTTGAAGTTGCGCGTACTGGTCGAGGGCCTTCTGCTGCCACTTGGCCTTCTGCTCTTCGGCGTCGTAGTAGGGATTGACCCAGAACGCCAGCGGGTGGCCCACACCTGAATCCATGCCGATGCCGACGAGTCCGGCGTGGTCGAACCCCTGCGCGGTGGCAAGCTGCTGGAGCTGCTCGGGCGTGAGGCTCTCGGCATAGTTCTTTGAGAACTCCTTGAGCTTGGCCCACTCATCTTCGGTCAGCTGCGTGGCGCCAAGTTCGGAGGCGTGGGCCAGGTGGCTCTTCGCCTCGTTTACGTCCTTGACGAGCGCCTCATAGTCATCCGCGTCGTAGTTCGTATCCTCAACCATCGAGCCGATCAGGGCCTTGGCCATGTTCAATTCGGCGATTGCCTCTTCTGGCAACTCGAGTGGGCCTGTCTCGGGAGACAAGCCGATCGGGTCCACCGAAGGGGACAATTCGTAGTTCTGGTGTGGAGTTTTCGCGCCGCTGCCCATCGTGGAAGAACCCATGCCCCGAAGGGTCTAGGAGTCGTCCCCGAAAGTGACACGGGCGTCCCCGGCGGCGCGAAGAGCGTCGCGCGGCTCGGCTGTTGCCTCCAGGACCTCGTTCAAGATCACCTCAATCGCATCGCTAAGGGACGTCGCCTTGGCGTAGTCCTCGGCATCAATTTCCCAGAGGTCCCACGTGATGCCGTTACCGAGCTCTGCCAGGTCGGACATGTCGTCGAGGGTGAGTGGCCGCTCCAGGCCTACGCTCGAGAGGCGCTCGGGCCACCCTCCATCAGAGAGGGCGAGCAAGCCCTCAATCCACTCAACGTGGTTGGACCAGGTGTCATCGGAGCGCTCAACCCCGAATACTCCGACGCACGTCATAGCTGCGCCGACCTCATCGTCGTAGGACATGAGGGCGTAGATGTGTCGCTCGTCAATCGCCATGGGCATACTCCCTTCCGATGCATATATCGGTACGGTTCGCCCGAAATCGGCGTACTAGCGTCTATGAATCGGGCGTGGCGAGTTCGTCTGGGTGTTCGAGAAGGTCGCCCATCATGGCCTCGATGTTCGTGACCGAGTTGGCGAAGGCATCCTCGGGCAGGGCCATAACTTTCGAGATGGCGCCAGTGCGCTCCATCACCTTGCCGTGACGCGCCTCTTGGACGGGGCTCTGGGAAACAAGGGTCAGTCGGTCACCGAAGAGTGCGATTAGCTGAGCAACGCGGTCGCGGCGCGACGTTCCGTTCACGATGATTCGCACTGACTCTGGCATCGCCACGGACAGGTAGTTCAAGCCGGGAAGAGCCATGAGCTCCCAGTCCTCTTCGGTGCGGAAGGTCTGGAGGTTGATGGCGATGGCATCAGGCTCTACATCCTCCATCCAGAGGATATAGCGGTCCAGGTCCTCCTTGCGGAACCAGTAAACGTTCGGCACGGCGGGGATGCCGGCCTCTACCATCTCTGCTGCCACTTGGAGGTTCCGCCGGAAGTTGAGCAAGTGCTCGGTGCGAGGGTGGTTCCCGTACATGGAGTAGTTGGGGGCGAGAACGAGGTCGAACTTCTTCTCGGCCAGGATGGGATAGAGGTCGTGGCGCCTCGTCCAGAATGCCTCAACAAGTGGGTCGGTGCCGTAGCCAACAAGAATGATGGCTCGCTCGTCCGGAATCCGGAGGGCCTCATGGGCTGTGCCATCCCGCCAGAGGGGCTTGTAGTCCCACGTGAGCGGCGAGAAGACGCGCCGGAGGCCTACGCCGTATGCAGGCCAGGAGAGCCTGCTGTCAAGGTCAGTGGCCACACCGTCAACCACTGGGACGAAACGCGGGAGTCCATCCGGCACGGGAGACGGAGCCGGGATGTCGTCGAAGGCAAGCGTCCCGTGGACATCGGCCATCCAGTTGTAGATGTCCACTCGGGAGCCGCAACGCACGGGACACGTCGCACATGCGCCGGTTCGTCGCCCCGCTTCGGCAGCCGCACAACCGCAGTATGAGCACCCAGAGTTCTTGCCCGAGCAAATGGGCTCTACGGCATTGGGGTTGTCAATGTAGAAGGGACAGACCCGACAGTTGCACGCTGGAGCGGGGGCAGGCATGACAGGAATGCGCATCACCATGATTAGGACCTGTCCTCTGCTGGAAGGAAGTACGGAAGGTCGGCGATTCGCCTGAACTGCTCGCGCTTGACGAGCTTGTTCACCACGGCAGCCGCGTGGGAGCACGGGATGGGATAGCCGGGGTGATACGTCGCCGCCGTGCAGTCGCAGAAGAGCGAGACCATGAGATGCTCGTCAACGTCGTAGACGACCGAGTGCCAGGCGCCTGGCTCAGACGCCGAAGGGACAAGGTACTGGTCGGGCGAGACGCGCCTCGGTGTGACGTGCTCTTCGAGCGAACGCTCCGTCATCTTGGTGGCCCACTCTCGGTGACTCACTTGCGCGGTCTTCGGCTTCGGCCGTTCGAACCCCATGGGAACGACTCGACGCGGCGGGCCCTCCGACCACTCGACTCGCTCGAGATCGAGCTTGAGCCCCGGAGTGTCCTCATGACCATCGACAACTGCGACGTGGCATTCCTTCACGGCCCAGATCTCCCCTGCGTCGAGAGCAGGACCAACCCCACGCGCCACTCCCCTGTTCAGGTAGCCGATGCGCGTGAACGGCTCGTCGGCGAGAGATACCGCCACTGCGTACTGATCGTGTTCGTTATCGCGCTCGCGCATCAGCTGGAGGTCACGGTCGTGCAGTGCTACGCCATAGATGAACTTGGCCCACTCGGGGTGACCCTGAAACGTCATCCCGACGAGGCGCACGTTGGGAATGCGCGACGGAAGTTTCGGTCGATCAGTGAGCACAGCAACATCCATACCCTTGAGTATCCCGTCGAGGTGTGACAAGTGTGCAACTACCGCAGGGGTCGTCTTGACCCCCACCGCACATTTCTTCTCCCGCTTCATCAATATCTCGGGAAAATCCTGCATACCGGCAAGGTCGCTTCGGTAGACTATCTGTCACACCCCACTGAGAGAGTGCGATGTCGTAACATCGCCGACACGGAACGAAAGGAACACAACCATGACTGAGGTGCTGATCACCCCTGAGCGCGCCTACCTCGAGGCCATCAAGGCAGCCGGTACAGCGGAGAACGTCAACGGTTGGCTTGACAAGGTCGACGAGATTGCTGGCGCCATCCTGAACCGCAGCAAGTCCTTCGTCCGTCGTGAGACCTCCATCGCTCGTCGATTCGAAATGAACGGCGTCGTCATCGGCGTCGAAGAGAACCCCACCGCCGAGAGCGGCCGTTCGCTCAACCTGTTCAAGGTCATCTTCAAGTCCGACATCGGTGAGCGCAACGACCAGATGTGGCTCGACAAGACAGCCCCGGGTGATGTCGCCCTCTTCAACACGGCCAAGTCGCTCGTCGGTAAGCGTGCTCACGTCACCAAGCTTTCCAAGGTTCAGTACCTGGGCGAAGAGCCCCAGCTGGACGACAACGGCCAGCCCAAGACGCGTCCATACCTCGGGGCCATCTCCCCCGAGGGCGGGACGGCTCCCGCTCCTCAGGCTGCAGCACCCGCCTCACCCGCACCCCAGCAGCAGGCCGCCCCGTCGGAGGACTCCTACCCGGAGATGTTCGACTCCACCGCAGCCCCTTCGACTCCCGTCCCGACCAGCGCTCAGGAGCTGGTCAACCTGGCGGGGCAGTACTTCGGACTCAGCCAGGACGATGTCGTGGCTGAGGTCGAGAAGATCTTGGGCCCGAAGGCACCCGGCCAGCGAAGCCGGACCCCTGAGGAGCTCAAGAAGGCGTGGGCGGCGCTCAGCACCGCACACGGAGTTGTCGCTGGCTAGCCATCGACATACACGGAACCAACAACAACCCACACGGAAGGAAACATAAGCATGGCAAGCGACAACTTCGTCTCATTGACCGGCAACGTCACCAAGGACCCCGAGCTCCGCTTCACCAATGGCGGCCAAGCGGTACTCAGCTTCGGCATCGCGGTCAACCGCCGCTGGCAGAACAAGGCCACCCAGGAGTGGGAGGAGCAGGTCTCCTTCTTCGACATCGTCGCCTGGCGCGACCTTGCCAACAACTCCGCGGAGTCCCTCACCAAGGGCGACCGCATCACGGTGACCGGCCGCCTCGAGCAGCGCTCGTGGGACGGCGACAACGGTGAGAAGCGCTACAAGATCGAGGTCATCGCCGATGACATCTCGCCCTCGTTGCGCTGGGCAACCGCAAAGCTGACCAAGACCCAGAGCCAGAACGGCAACGGTGGCGGTCGTGCTCAGCAGTCCCAGGCTCCCGCACCGGCGGCCGACGACTACTCGGAGCCCTTCTAGTCGTGCAGACGGGCAGGCGCGGAGAGGGCGGGTTGACGCAACGTCGCTACGCTCCCCGCGCCTGTCTCGTCACACAAGCATTCACTCCACCTTCGGGTGCTCATTGGTCCCCTAGCAAGCAGAAGGCAGCATTTCTGTGACCCACAGCAAGCACCCGTTCAAGATGAAAACCGACCACATCAGGGCGCACCTCGAGTGGTTGAATCAACACAACCTTGGCACCCGGCGCATCGCCGAGTTGAGCGGCGTTGGCCGCACGACGGTGATGAAGATCATGTCGAGCCAGCTTCATTACGTCACCGTCGAGACGGCCGAACGCCTTCTCTCTGTCCGAGACATCGATCTCGCCCCCCGTTGTCTGGTGGACGGGACCGATACCAGTGTCCGCATCGCGGAGCTGCGGGACCACGGCTATTCGCTGTCGCGCATCGCTCGTGAGTCCGAGATCCCCGGATTGCGGGTTCGGTACGACATGGTAACTGTCGAAACCGAACGCCGCATCGAGGACTATCACGCAGCCCAGATGGAGCTCCTCCTAGGCGAGTGACAGCTTGGGCCGGCTTGTGGCCGGGTCCACGCTCGCGGACTTGATAACCCGCTGCAGGCGCTGGCGCCCCTTCGGGGTGATCTGGTAGTAACCGTGACGCTGGCGCGTCACCCACTCCTTCTCCATGAGGAAGTAGAGCGCGAACCGCATGCTGCCCAGTGGGGCCTGAACTCCGAGGATCTCGTTCACCTTGTTGATGAGGTCAACAGGGCGCTCGAGGTCACCGGAGTCACCAAGGGCCTTGAGCGTGGCAGCCCGCATCTCGGGGGCCGGCGTGAAGGCTTCGCTGCCGCCCGGGCCGCGCTTGGCCGACTGCTGGACGTCTTCGGGGATGCGGCGCCACCAGGGCTGATTGCCAGTGGTTCGCGGTCCAGGCTGCGCTGCCGCCTTCACCAGGGCCTTCTGGTTCATGCCGATCTCTTCGGCCAGATGGTCCCACGTCATGCGCGGAAGGTCATGTGCGTCGTTGTAAATGGTTCGACGCATGTCGGAGAGCTCGGAGAGATACTCCCTCAGCTCGTTGAACACCTGGGTCACGTGCTTCGCCTGGGCGAGCGGGTCCTTGGTGTTGCTGATCTTGTCGATTTCGCTACGGACACACTTCAATGTCATTTCTTGCTCCTTGTGAGCGAGCCAACCCGCTGGCGGGGTTGGCTTCGTGTCGTAATGGCGAATGCTCCAACCGCTAGCACTCTGGGGGTACTGCGCTCCTCCTCTCTGGGGTGGGTCTTAGCATCGCCCCCTGGGTAGTGTGACATATCTCCCCCTGGATGTCCACCACAGATCGCACATAACTCCGAAACGACCACGGAGGGTGGTATTGCACTTGCCCGCGGGTAGGCGACCCAAACCTTCCGGACTGCTGGCTGGTGTGAGCTCCGCCCTGCCACTCGAGGTGCTCGAGCTCCGCTACTAGGCGCGTGTGCCGCAAACGGACCTTGACTTGGGGAGAATACGCCAAGGCCGCCAGAGGCCGCGACGCCGGCCTGGGGGTGGCTGGTGCCCCTAGTTTCGGCTGGTTGCAAACAAGAACGGGTCTTGCTTGCGAACAAGCCTCAGTGGATAACTTTCACGAGCGTGATCATCGGCAAATACATGCTGATGACGATGACACCTACGAGCCCTCCGATGATGATTAGCATCAACGGCTCGATACTGTTCGACAGTGCGTCCATGGCCACGTCCGCGTCGCGCTGTGCGAACCGTGCGTACCGACGGAGCACGGTATCGAGGTCCGCGGTTGCGGCACCGGTCTCGACGAAACTCACGAGGTTGTCTGGGAGCTCTTTGGCGTTGGCACGGACCGCCGTCTGGATGTCAGAAGTACCAAGCGCATCGGTGACGTTTCCGAGAACGTGCTCAATCCACGTGTTGCCGGCAGACGGGATGGAGAGCGCCAGGGCCTCCTGCGTGGGGACGCCGACACCGAGAAGTCCTGACAGGGTGGCCATGACGCTACCCAACGCAGAGCCTTCGATGACGGTGCCGATGAAGGGGGTCTTGAGTGAGATGCGGTCCCACACCAGGCGTGACTTCGGATTCGAACGAGCCCACCAGATGCCCGACACCAGCGCCGCGATAAGGATGACCGGGACATAGGGGTGGGAGAACAGTGCCTTCGAGATGCCGATGGTGATCTTGGTCGGCACCGGCAGGCTGCTGTGGAACTGGCCGTAGACGGTCTGGAACTCCGGCACGACCTTCCACAGCATGAAGATGAGCGCGATGATCGTGATGGTCATGACAATGATCGGATAGACCATGGCACCACGCCACTTGCGCTTGATGGTGTCCTGCTTCTCCGCCATCTCGGCGATCTGCTTGAAGGCGCCCTCGAGCCCGGCGTCGGACGACATACCTGCGGTAATGATGGCCACGACAGCCGTGCCGAGCTGGTCGACGTGGGCGGCGAATGCTTCGGTGAGCTTGAGCTGTCCACCGGAGAGCTCAGCACCGATGCGCGTCATGACGTCACGGCACATGTTGGAGGGGCGCTGCTTGGCATAGGCGGCGATGGCGTCCTGCACGGGAACGGCCGCTTCAAGGAATGACGCCATCGTCTGCGCCCAGTCGGAGATCTGGCGACCGGGGATCGTCTTGCGGAAGTCGGACATTTTGACGTCTCGACGGAGCATCCGACGCCACACCGGAATCTGATGGATCTCCTGAATTCGGAGGTCTTGACCGCGGAACAGGGCCTCTACGGTCTGCAAGTCCGGAGCAATGACTGTTCGCTTAATTTCCACCCAGTCTTCGGTATAGGCAAGGACGCTCCAGACCGGCTCGCCGCCGCTGGCGCGGTACTGGGCGAAGATCATCGCGGCGGCGCCGCCGAGGATGAGGAGGAACAAGGTAAGAATGATGACGGTCACTGGACAATCTCCTCAATCTCCACCACGTCTTCGACGTGGTCGGTAATCCCATAGTCCCCGCTGCTGATCTCCTCGGAGAGAAGCAGCTCGGACGTGGAACCGATCTGGGCGTTACGAACTGCCTGAACGTGAGTCTTGCCCTCACACAGCGCTTCGTAGGCCTGTGCCTCGAGCGAGATGATGTCCAAGGCGAGCGCCGAGACCCCTTCGGTCGTCTTCAGGGACGCGGGTGAGGCCTTCCCCATTCGGAGGAGCTCACCGATGGGGAACTGACCCACCGTGCCTGAGTAGTCACACGAAGAGCAACCGTCGGGATTGGGAATGTAGCCCTTGTCGGGGAGCTTCTGACCGAAGATCTCGTCAGGCCAGAGGCGCTGGTCTTCGTGATCCACCTCGACCTTGCATCGCTGACAGAGTCGCTGAAGCAGTCGCATGTTCAGTACGGCCCGCAGCGTCGTCGCGACGATGAACGGGTCGAGCTCCCACTCCAGAAGTCGCTGGACGGTGTGGATAGCAGATGCTGCGTGGACCGTAGCCAGAACACGCACTCCGGAGGACGCGAGGTCGAACGCAAGCTCCATGGACTGCTTGTCTCGAATCTCACCAATGAGGACGAAGTTGGCATCCTGGCGACGAAGGTCGTGCAGGGTCCTGGTCATGATCTCTTGACGTTCGATCAGGTTGCGTGCGTTGATCTCGTACTGGGTGACGCCTGGGATGTCGAACTCCACCGGGTCCTCAACGGAGAAGGCGGCCAGCGCGTCATTGATGATTTCCGGCAGCGATGCGAACACGGCGGACGACTTACCCGAACCCATCGGGCCGGAGACCAGAGATAGACCCCACCCTTCATCGATGGCGGTGCGCCAACGACCGAGAAGGTCGGGGGTGAATCCGAAGGAATCGAGTGAGCGGCGGCGCCCCTCGAGGATTCGAATGGTCGACTTGGTGGCCGTGTCACCAGACCCAACGTGCGCAGGGTGCGTGTGAACTCGGGCGTAAACGGTCCGACGCCCGACAGTACGAGCGACTCGGAAGTCTGCCGGCACTCGCTCGGAAATGTCCACCCCACTCTGCATCTTCAGCGTCCGGGCAATCACGTCCGCGGTTCGGAGGCCTTCGATTCCCGATCGACTCATGTTGGTCTGGTTGCGGAGAATCTTGTCGACGCGGAAGCGAACGGTGAATCCGCCGTTCGGCTCTTCTGCGTTCGGTCCATAGGGGTCAATGTGGATATCGGTGGCACGTGCCAGCATGGCGGCTTCGAAGATGCGGCTGACCAGTGACTCGCCGATCATCCGGCTGGCCACGATCTCCTCTGGCTCGTCTGTCTGGAGAATGCTCTGCTGAATAAGGGGGATGATGTCGCGGTCGATCATCTCCTGGAAGTCGTCGTAGACGCTGAGGTCCGACGTATCCTCCATGTCGTCCTTCGGAATCAGACTCCTGATTTGGAATTCGTCCGCCAGTACGAATCGGACGCGGTCGGGCGCGACGGCGCGACGGATGCGCTGTTGAAGGATGAAGTCATTCTCATCGGCAACCGCGATGAGCAGGGTTCCCGTATCGTCGTTGCCGACCTCGACCGCCTGGTTGGAGCGGAGGAAGTTTGAAGGAAGACGGCTGCCGGCCTTCGCCGTCGAAGCCACCAGGTCCGGATCGTATCGCTCCATCGAAGTCGCGCCGCCATCGCCGAACTCCTCGCCGTCGGCGTTGAGAACAGGGGGCTCGATTCCTTCGATAATCTCAGCGACCGTCTCGAAGCCGTAGATCTCGCACAGTGCCCGAACGAGGCGGCGGCCGTCGCGCGCATAGTTCTCGTGCAGATCTTCGAGCTCGGGCGTCGTGAGTCCGAGGCCCTTTGCAAGCTCGGTCGCACCCCAGATGGCCGGAGATGCAATCTCCTCCTCGGTCATGGTCACTTACTGACCACCGGCGGCGGAGTGCTGTCAAGGAACGCCGTGCCCGTGGCAGCAACCGAGCCCTGCGTGAAGTTGAACGTCATGCCGCTCACGGAGATGAGCCGAGCCTGGTTCTGCAGCGCCGTAATGTAGGCGGTCAGAGGCGCAACCGATGCTGACCCGGGGGCTGGTGACAACCCCGAGATGGTGAGGGCGATGCCCTGAAGGGAACCACTAACAGGGGCCGGCTCCTTGCGGGACTCACTTGGAGATTTGATGCCCGCTTGTGAAGCTGCCGAGAGGATAGACGAGGTCAGTGTTTGGTCGCTGGGTGTCTGCGGGAACTCTGCAGAAAGGCTGGTGACGCGCGCGTTCCACTGGGCCGGATTGGCTGCCACCACCTTGCCGTGAACGACCGAGGCATTGAGGCCGGCCGTCTGTGCATTCAGTGTGGCCGCCTGCTTGGCATCGCTGGACTTGACGGCCAGGGCTCCTGGAATGAACAGGTAGGCAAGGATGAGGGCGACGATGGCGGAGACGGCAATAATCGCGAGACACTGCGACTGGCTCTCAAGCTTGATTGAGGGAACTGTGGGCTTGTTCATGAGTGGAAGCTCCTGGGCAATGAGAAGGTCACGGTCGAGGTGCCCTTGTTGTTGTCGTCAACGGAGAATCCGCTGGTCGTGGCTTGAACATGATCCGCCTCGAGTGTGGCGAGCCACTGCGGCAAAGCGCTCGCAGGGGTAGCGACCACGGAGGCGTTGAACGTGATAGTGGATCCCGCAGAGGTGACGATCATGTTCGTGATCTGAAGGCCAGATGGCTCGGTAGCTGCCAGGGCGGGAAGAAGCGTTCCCCAGGGGACGGTGTTGGCGGCCGTCGCCTTCGATACTGTCAAGCCCTCCACGTAGTTGTATGTCGCGATTTCTTTCTGGTAGGTGGCGGCCTGTGCCTGAGCGGTCGCGTGGTTGCTCGTTGCCGTACTCAGCGTCATGCTGCCGAGGACGCGCGGAACTACGGCGCCTGCGATAAGGGCGACGATTGCCAGGATGGGCACGATGACCGCAGCCTTCTTGAGGCCGGAAGATGCCGGCTTCCCCGAAAGAGACGAGAGGCCACCCGACTTGCTCTTCTTCTTCTTCGAGATCGGGGCCCTGCCCGGTCGGGACAGGACGCCAACGTCGTTCAACTGGGCGACCGCAGCAGCAGCAGCAAGCCCGGCGATGAGGACCGGGACTCCACGGTTGGAGTCCTGTGCCGAGAGTGCCCGCATGTCCACGAGCGTAGAGATGGGGTCCATCTGCAGGTGGTAGCCACGATTGGCGAAAGCCTGCTGAATACCCTGCTGTCCAGCTCCCTGTCCGGTGACGTAGAGCTGCTGAAGGCCCGGCGGGATGGTCTGCTTCCGTGCCCAGTCTGCGATGACCATGTGAGCTTCGGTGGCGATCTGCTCGCTCACGTTCGCAGCGTTCGCGGCGCTCGGATCCGGGAGCTGGTGGTTGAGGACGTACGCCTCGACCACTACGCCGGCACGAACCACGAGGAGCTCAATAGCAGAGGCGTTGAAGACGACGTGCACGCCGTCGACAGTGAAGGCCATTCCGGGAAGTGTGAACCGAACGTTGTCGCCACCGACTGTCCAGAGCCCTTCGACCTCAGCCTCAGGGACGCCGAAAACACGGGCCTTCCGCATCGGTGCGGACGTGGCGAAATCGATGTTCGAGGTGATTGCGAATGGAGCTCGGTCCCTCGGAAACTGACGCGAGGCCCGCTCTTCGATGACGACACCAAGCATGGCTTCTGGGGTCTCGGAAGAGATTTCGACCTCACCGAACTCCTCCTGGGCGGAGACGACCGCGACCGTGACGCGCTCCTTCGGCTTGACACGGGCGAGCCACGTCTCGAGGGCGTTGCGGCCGTCGCTGCCCTGAATCGACTCGTAATCGACTGCCTGTCCGTCTTCGACAGACACTGCAATCAGCGAGCTGCCATCGAGCAGAATGCCGTAAGAGCGCTCCCGCTTCGTCTTCTTGTTTTCGCCTCGCGTGAAAAGCCCCACGTGCGCTCACCTCCTAGTACTAATATCGGACCGGTTCAGGATCCGATTCTGATGACCTGATTTACGAAATTCCGAGCTTCGCCTCAAGCGAGGCGAGCTTCATGGCGTACGTCGACTCGTCGGCAAATCTTTGCGACGACCACATCCCGCGCAGCGCGTCTGCGGCGAGCTGCGGGTCGTCGACGATGCGCCCGTCCAGAACTGGAATTCGCTCGTCGAGCAACATGGAAACAGCGTGTTCGGGAAGGTTCCATCCAACAACGAGTGCCGGACGGTGTAGCCCCTGCTGGACCCACTGCAGGATCTCATCTGCTTTCGCCGCCGTGTCAACAATGGCGACGGAACGCACAGTTTGGGGCGGCGGACCGTCCTCCTTGCTCCAGAGATCCGCATCCAGGACGGCACTGATAGTGACGCAGGCCTCGATGTCCGGGTCGTAGATAACCGTGGCTCCCAGCATCGGAAACTCCGGGTACTCTCTGGTGCTATCACTCATTGGTGTGCTCGCCTGCTGGGGTCGCGTCCGCCGCTTGAACCGGTGACTCGGCAGAATCGGAGACCTCGGCTTGCGCCGAGATCCATCCGAACGCGTCGGGGGAAGCCGCCAGTTGCTCGTCCGCGAGGTCGGCCTCGTTGTACGCCGCAGCGAGCGCATCGCGAAGTTCCTCGTCCTCGAGTCCTTCCTCGATGGTGACGACCTCGCCCGGAAGCCCATACAGCGGGTCTGCGAAGGGGTCTGGGGTGAGGCGGAACTCGTTAGCGGCTCGCTCCATCTCGGACACCGCCCACTCGCGCCACGCCTGGAACCGCTGCGATGCCTCGGCCAGGATGGTGCGCTGACGGATGACGATGGACTCGATCTCCTGGACCTGGGAGCGCGCCTGCTCCATGTCGGCCTCGATTTGCGCCTCGCGCTGGACCCGAATCTCAGTCGTGCGGACGGCAACGTCGCGCACGATCTTGTTAGCCCGGTGCTTGGCATCATCAAGAATCTTTCGGGCTTCGGCCCGGGCGTTCTCAATCACGTACCGCTCGGGGCTGTCGCCGTGCCCGTCTACGCCATGCGGCATCATCGAAGGAGTGGCAGTAGTCACTGGCGGACGCGCGGTCGGAGGTCCAGATGGGGGCCCCATGGGCATGGCCGGCGGGGTGGCCGCCACTGGTGGAGGCGTGGGTGATGCGGCCGGCATCGCGGGGGGTGCCCAAGCCGCTGGAGGTGCTGGCGCATCCCAGTCTAGTGCCGGAGGTGCTGAAGATTCCGGCGCGGTGACGTCCTCTTCGCCTGGCGATACCGGCACGTCAGCCGTTACCGGCTCGAACGAGGGAGCTGGCATTGTGAACACTGGGGCTCCGCCAGCTACGGACGGGATCTGCGCCTTGAGCATCTCCGTCTCCCGCTCGCTCCACTCGATGTCACGGGTCATGTCAGTGCATCGCTTGACCGCCTCCATGGCCCACGTGTTCACTTCGTGAGGGTTGTAGCCGTTCTTGCGGGCGACTGAGAACTCCGGCTCTTCGATTGTCGGCAGGGGATTCGGAACAACGACCGTCACGGGAGAACTCGCGGCACCCGGGTTCCTGGCCGCGCTACGCAATGAAGCCAGGCCGCCTTCAAGCGACGCCTTCACGGTGGTCAGCTGCTCCAAGACTTCAATCACATCAGACACCCAGGCATCGACTTGCTGCCAGCTATAACCATTCTTGCGAATGCGCGTAAATGCAGGCGCATCGATTGCCTCGACGCCTACCACGGGCAGCGGCGGGAATGCCGTCGCATCGGTTGTTGAATCTGTCATTTCCTGCTCCTTTTGATTAGATCTGTGAAAGAACATTGCCCTTGATGGGAATGTTGACTGATTGGCTGGGAGCCTGATGCGAGTTGTTCGCGAAGGTCAGGCCGATTGTCGCTTGAGCGATTGAAGTGAGAGCTGCTGCACAAGTGGTCGCAGTTCCTGCCGTGGTGTCGCACGCAGGTGAATTGCCCGTGTAGGGGGTCACGGAGTTTCCACTGGTATCCGAATAGGTCAGGATGCTCGTTGAGGCTCCTGGCGCGAGTGCCCCGAGAAGCCGGCTCGAGGCAGAACCGGCCGACCAGCAGGGGTTGGTGTAATACGCAGAGGGGGACGTGGACGTTCCGTTCGTCCCGGCCATGATCTGGCACGAGGGGGAGCTGCCGGTTGCGGTGGTCCATGCCTCTGGCAGTGTGCTTCCAGAGACGCTCGTGGTAGAGGCAAACGTGGTCAACCAGATGCTTCCGCTACTGTCGGCCCAGAAGTACTGCAGGTTTGGCGGCGTTAGCGTGGGGTTGCTCTGCGACGACGCCGACACCATGGTTCCGGCAGCAAGCGTTATCGAGTAGTAGTAGAGGCCGATACTGATGGCTGTCGTTGTCGTAGACGGCGGGGTGTCTTGGACCGTTTGGGTTACAACTCGCGTTGCCCCCGACTGCAAGGTCAGCTGAGTCCCAGCGGGGATGTCTACTGGCACTGACGTCACTGAAATCTGGGTGTAGTAGGTATTGGCAGACAACCGAGAACTGAGCACCATCGGAACGCTTACCGCGCCCTCGGACGCATAGGAAAAGAAGCCAATGCATTGAGGGGTGGCCACGACGAGAGCCGATTGAGATTCGGCGAGGGGGAGCCCGTTGCTCGGACTGCACGCGGTCCCCGAACCGTTAGGTGTAGGAAGAACGGGAGAGCAGCTCCCGATGCACGGCGCTGTCGGGGAGCCGTTGACAATAGGGACCCCTTGGGCTGGCGTTGGGCAGTTGGCGCTCGTAGTGGCATAGAGAAACGCGGCGCTTGTCGCTGAGCCGGGCGCATTGCCGCAGTACGGTGCAGGTTGAGCCGAAGAGATGTCCTGGACCGCATTGAGTGTGGCGTTTGACTGCAGACTGAAGGCCGTGTTCTGTCCGATGAGCGCCGAGGATGAGTTGGTGATCGAGTACGCACCGATCGCCACCATCGGCATAACGATGCCAAGCACAGCCATGGTCACGAGCAGTTCGATCATACCGCTCAAGCCTCGCTCGTCATCTCGAGCAGCTCGAACGCGTTCCAAGAAGCGCCTCATCATGGACACCCCCCTGCGACGGTGCACTGTTCGAGTGCTCCGGTGGTGACGGTGGCCGAGTTGGAGAGCAATTTGCCGGAGTAGCCACCATTTCCGTCGGGGGTGTAGTAGGTCACGGAAGGGCCAGCCGGACTATTTGGGTTCTGAGAGTTTGGAGCCAGGAAGGGGAACCATGCGCAGCCCGTCGGGCCGGCGAATCGGCGAATCGGCGTCCAGCCGGGCATCGACACGACCACGTACGACCCCGCGACCATGCCTGTCAGCTCGAGTTGGCCGTCTTGACTATTCGTGTACAGCACCTGATTGGTGGGGAGAGCAGCGAATGTCGAGAGAGGCCAAGCGTTCGAGGCGGAGGCGGGCGGAAAGACCGACGTTCCAAGACCCGTGGTGGTGTAGCTGGAAGTCGCGCTGGGGCTGCCCTGGACGGTGATACTTGTTGCACCAGCCGATGCGGCGTTTGCGACCACTGACTGAGTCCCGCCAGTCGTGTTGTTCAGGAGGTAGAGCTTCGACCCCTGGGCAATAGAGGCGGGCAGGGCGGCTACAGAGATGGACGAGATCGTGGCCCCAGCGGAAATGGCCGTGGAGAGCGTCGTGGACCACGTGCCGGGACGCGAAATTGGTGACACATACGAACCGGGAACAAGAAAGCCGTAGGTGGCAATCGGGGCGCCCTGGATGGTGATACTGGTGGCCCCCGCTGCGGCGGCTTGTGCCGTCACGGTTTGCGAGTTGCCGGCCGAACTCTCAAGGTAGAGCACCGTGCCGTTAGCGATGGCCGTGGGCAACGGGGCAACCGCGACCGAGCTGATGGCGGCACCAGAGAAAATGCGGGTCGTAATGGCCGTCGTCCATGAAGTCGGACCAGGGAAGAAGCTCGTGGGGCCGCTGGCGGGCCAGCCGATCAGGATGTTGCGTACCTGACCGGACGGTGCTGCCGCAGTGGCGCCCGAAGGACATTCGTTGTACGACCCACTCGTTCCCGTGGTCCAAGCAGAGGTGTAGTTGACCTGGAAGCCATAGCCCTGGGATGTGTACGTATACGGCAGCGGATCGCCAACTGCCACGGTGCCGACACCCGCAGCACCCGGAACGATCTGAGTACTCCCGCCCGATGTGTTGTAGAGCTTCCCGCAGTTGTTCGAACCAAGAATCTGTGCCTGCTGAGGTGCTCCGGGCTGGGATGCCGCCTGGGCGGTCGTCGTCGGCAGCGCGGAGCCCGGCGGCGACACAACCACACCGGTTTCCATCCCGCAGTTGAACGCGAACGCAGCCGACAGATCGTTATTGGCCAATGTGGCCGCAGCGCTCCGTTGCTGAGATGAGGCGTACCCCAGGGTCGTCTGCTGGACCACGTATGTTGCCATCACCATGACCATGAGGAAGATGGTCGAGGCGATGACCACCTCGACCAGAGTGAACCCCTCGTCGCTCTGGGCCTTCGCCCTCGTGCGCATCAGCGTCCTCACCGCTGCTTCAACCTCCGGTCGTAGGTCTCTTGGCGAACGATGTGAGGCAGGGCGTCCTGCTCGGAGATGACGCCGTCCGAGACCAGATCCGCAAGGCACTCGTCCATGTGGATCATGCCCTCGTCGCGGCCGTCCAGGATGTAGCTGCCGAGCTTCTCGTTGTCCCCTCGGCGAAGCAGTGTGGAGATGGCGTCGTTGATGAACATAATCTCAGTCGCCACGACGCCTCGGTTCGGATCGTCGATGCGCTTGTAGATGCGCTGACAGACAACGGCCCTCAGGGTCATGGCCAGCTGGATGCGCACCTGGTTCTGACGCTCAGCCGGGAATACGTCGATGATTCGCGTGATGGTCTGGGCAGCAGAGTTGGTGTGCAGCGTCGCGAAGACGAGGTGACCGGTCTCGGCCAGCGTCATGGCAGCCGAGATTTCCTCGTAGTCTCGAATTTCACCGACCAGGATGATGTCGGGGTCTTGACGCAGGGCGCCCTTCATGGCAGAGAGGAAGTCAACGGTGTCTGTGTCGATCTGGCGTTGGTGAATGCTCGACTTCCGGGGCTTGTGGACGAACTCCACCGGGTTTTCGATGGTCTGAATGACCTTCGTGTACTTCGAGTTGATGAGGTCGATGATGCCGGCGAGTGTGGTGGACTTACCCGAACCGGTCTCTCCTCCGATGATGACCAGACCCTTGCCAATGTCGGCCAGTCGGGCGACTTGCTCCGGCAGCCCGAGCTGCTCGAGCGGAATGGGGTTCTCGGGAATGAATCGGAAGGAGGACGCCCACTCCTTCTTCTCTCGGTAGATGTTCACCCTAAGGCGGTGCAGGCCCTGCATGCTCTCGAACTCAGCTGCCGCGTCTACGTCCCAATCGTTCCGGTCCTCTGGGTCGAGCGGTCGCCCAACGGCCCATTCGGCCGCCGCGGTCATCTGCTCCGGGGTTACAACCGGGAACTCGGTCAGCCGACGCCATCCGACGCCTCCTACTTTGACGATAGGAAGGTCTCCGACCCCAAGACGCACATCGGAGGCATTGACGGACGCCGCCACCTCAAGTACGGACTGGACGAAGCCGTCCACGTCACCCCGCTGGCCTCGTGCCAAAGCGACGGTCCGTTCGTAGACATCGGGAACCTCTGGGTTTACGAGGGCGGGTCGAACAGAGAGGCCGAGCCGGTCTTGCACGTTCTCAATGGCCGACCGTGTTGGCATGATCGGGAAGAGCACTTCAATCTCACCTGATTCCAGGCGGCGAAGCGGCTGAGCAGAGAGAAGGTCTGGAGCAAGGTTCGCGACGCGCAGATCCGGCGCTTCTGGCTCATCGAGAATCCGGGGCCGCTTGGCCTCCGGAATCGCCTGGATCATCTCGCGCATCTGTTGCGCAGACATTGTGACTGGGGCCGTGGTCATGACCAACTCGTTCCGCTCGGAGGTGAAGTGGGTGGCAGGCAGCTGCCAGTAGTCGACCCGTAGGTCGGGTTTCCGTCTGCCGGTACGTACATCTGCCAGCACGTGCCCGTCTGCGACAGCGCCGCGAACCCCATCCACCCTCCAGGGTTGGTGTCGGAAAGCTCACCGCTGCAGATCACCACCGTTGTCGGTGACGTATTCGTGGGGATGGCGGTGGCACACGTGGCTGAGCCTTCACACGTGATGGATGCGTTCTTGACCTGTGCAATCAAATTGAGGGTCGCGCTCGTAGTGGTCGAGCAGGCCCCCGTCGTTGTCGGTGTCGAGCTTCCGAAGAATCCGTAGTCCTGGACATCGCCGTAGATCGAGCCGGCTGCGCTATAGGCGGTCTTGATGGCCTGCTGGGGTCGACCATCCTTGGCGTTGGACTGTGCGGTGCCGAAAAACGGGATGATGATCCCCAGAAGGACACCGATGACAACCATGACGATGACGAGCTCGATGACGCTCGAGATTCCTCGTTCGTCGCCAGAGCGGTCCTTCCGAAGACGTGAGGAGGCGCGCATGTCCCCTATATCGGCCCACTTCATGCGACAACACCCCCCGCGAGGACACCTCGAGCGGCAAGCGCAACGTCGTATGCACTGCGGCAGTGACGCATCCACCCACCGCCCTTTTTCTCTCGTGGGCCCACCAACATGGGTGGATAGGCCTCGAGTAGTCCAGAACCGTTCCCGGCAGGAGGGACGACGAAGGCATCGGGCCATACCGCGAGCACTGCTCCGAGTACGACGGCCGCGCCGATGAGACCGGATACGTTGATAAGCGATACCTGACCGCGAAAGTGGCTGCGAGGAGTGGTCACTCCCTCGACGGCGACAAGGCTCTTGGGCTGGCTGAACAGGTATTCCTTGCAGGCTGCGACCACTTCTCCTACATAGACGGACTGCTCCGCTTCCTTGTTGCGCTCAATCACGCAAGCGTCGACCGGCTGCCCATCCGCCCGTACCAGACAGAGCCCGGTCTGAGCACCTCCCGGGTCGATGCCCAGCATCGGGATTCCAAGGCCCTTGCTTCTCCCCATCAGCCCGACCCTGGAATCGTGATGTTGGGGACCTGAATATTAGGTACTGAATAGCCTCCACTGACGGAGTAGTTGAAGTCCACGTTGTGCTTGACCAGCGGCTGGAGGAGGGCTGACCAGCACAGGAACAAGAGAACGAACGTCAGGATTGTGGCGAGAATGGACTCCCTGACACTCTGCGTGTGTCCAAGAATGGGCACCTTTAGTCGAATCTTGAGCGGCCAGAAGAGCGGGACGCCCTCGATGGTCAACATGTCACCCAGGAGATGCAGTAGGCACCCGATACCGGCACAGAGCGGCAGCCACATCCCCACTCCGTTGGCTCGCATTGCCCAGTAGGAAGCGCCCACCGCGAGGGCCATCACCACAATGGTCGAGCGACCCATGTTCAAAGGGAGAATGATCTTGGCCGTCAGTAGCACCGTCGCGGCGACGATGCCGAACGCGACCCACTGGTTCTGTCGAACCGCGAACCAGCACCCCACGGTCACCAATGCAGCGAAGAACGCTGAGTGCGTTGCTTGGCGGTGTCCGCCAGCCACCTTGTTGGTGAATTCCGAGACAATGCGTGAGAGCGGTCCGAGCTTGCGAGACACCAGCGAGTTGGGCTCGTCGATGTCCGGGAACAGGGCGAAACCCGCTGTCACAATCGCCCCCACACCCAACTCGCCGACCGGCAAGCTGTAGTGGGCTGCTTCTGCTACGGCTGGAGCCGCAGCAAGAAATACGACGGCTCCCAGTAGTGCGTGATCTCGACCAAGCATGCTTCTCCCCTTCCGATAGTATCCTACCGGATGGGTGTTTCAGATGTAGAAGTGGCTTAGGTTTTCGGAGCTACGCCCTACTTGCGGCCGCGGCGCCGTCCACCCTTGCGGCCAGCGGCCATGGCCAACTCATGCAGTGCTGGGTCGCCAATGGCGTTGTAGAGGACATCAGCCAGGCTGGCCACGTACTCGGGGTCGTCCGGCACCTGATTCAGGTTCCCGGCACGGCGAACGGACTTGAGGTCCGGCACCTTGCCCAAGTAGCGCCACTCGGCCTCATTCGGCCGGCGAAGCGACGCGCGTGCGTCGGCCTCGTCGAAGGCCACGTCATCCTCGTAGCGGTTGAGGAACCAGCCGATCTGGTCCGCCGGGTAGGCGGCCGCACCAGCGAACCGCTCGCCTGTCGTGTCGGTGAACCACTTATAGGTGTTCATGACCGTCTTCACGTCCGGGGTCACGGCTGAGAGAATGAAGTCCGAGCGAGTGAGGATAAAGAGCTCGATGATCTCTCGGAAGATTTCCGCGATGGGGCCGTCAATCAGGATGTAGTCGAAGTCGTTGACGAGAACGTCGACGGCCTCGCAGTAGACCTGTGGGGTGAGAAGCAACGGGTTGGCCTGCCGTGGGTCGCGCGGACCGAGCAGGGCCGAGAGGTTCTCGGTGCCCGGAATCTTGACGCAGGCAGCCAGGGCGCGCTCGCGAGTGATGGCTCCGTGGGTCAGGTCCATGATGGTCGGAGCCGACGCCGGAATACCCAGGAGGTCAGCGCCATCCGCCTGTTGGGCGTTGGCGTCGACATAGAGGACGCGCTTGCCTGTCGAGGCGAGCAATGATGCTCCGTTGACCGATGAGGAGGTCTTGCCCGTGCCGCCCTTCGGGACGGTAACGGAGATGATCTTGATCGGCTCGCCGGGGTTGCGGCGACGCGGCTTGACCGTAGGTGCCCAGCTCCCCACCTCACGCCACTTCGGCATGGGGGCGGGACCACCAACTGCCCCTGGTGCGGCGCTGGGCGGGAAGCTTTGTGCTGGCTCCCATGCTGGCGCCGGAGGAGCGGCCGCTTCGGCCTCCCATGGGGCCGTGGGGGCCGGAGGAACCACTGCAGGTGCAGAGTCTTCCCACGCCGGGGCGACCGGGATCGTCGGAGCAACCGCGGGCGTGGACGGAGATTCATCAGCCCAAGACGGAGGCGGAGGTGGCGATGCACTCCATGGCGCAGGCGCGGCCGGCGGCGGGACTTGGCCACTCAAGCCGCCTGGCGGGGGCGGCAGATCGATGGGGTTGGCGAAGGCGGGAGGAGCAGGTGTGGGTGTCGAGTCCTGCTCCTCCCACGGCGGTGCCGGCGCCGCAGGTGCGGGCATGACGTTCTGGTCCGCAGCGAAGGGGGGCGGCGGCGGGGGCGTGTCCCAAGCGGGGGGTGCTTGCGGCGCTGGAGCGACGGGGGTCTCGGCAGATTCCCACGGTGGTGCGACTGGCATACCCGTCGGGGCGCTCGGCATGACGGGAGGCGGGGGCGGGGCATCTGCTGAGTCCCACGGTGGCGCCATGGGTGCACCGGACGGCGGTGCGGGGGGTGCGGGGGGTGCGGGCATGCCTGCGCTTTCCCATGGCGGAGCAGCCGGCGCGCTGGAGACGGGCGCAGGCGGAGTCATGTCCCAGGCGGGGGCACCGGAGGGGGCGCCAGGCGGCGGGATGTCTACAGCTTCTGACCACGCGGGCGGGGCTGGCGGAGCAGGGGGTGACATCGAGGTGTCGGACTCCATCCATGGCGGAGCTGGTGCATCGGGCGCGGCAGGGGGCGCGGCATCCCAAGCGGGCGGCGCCGTGGGTGCGGAGGGCATACCTACGGGCGGAGGCGGCGGCGGGGTGTCCCACGCTGGGGCCTCCGGCTGCTCCATGGCCTCCCACGGGGGAGCCGCTGCGGGGGCGGGCGGGGTCGCCTCGGGTACAGCTTCGGCCTCAGGTGCAGCGTCGGTCAGGTCGCTCAACCAAGACGGTGGGGGCGGGGGTGACGACGTGTCCACGACCGGCGGGGATGGCATCGGAGCGGGGGCCTCCGGCGCGGGAACAGGGGCGGCCTCAGCCGAGGGCTCGGTCAGGTCGCTCAACCAAGACGGCGGGGGCGGCGGGGACGAGGTGTCCACCGGGGCGGCTGCAGGCTGGGGGGCAACCAAATCCGTGGCAGCCACCTCGGGAGCAACGTCATCGTCCGCATCCGTCTCCACGGCCTCGTCATCGCCAACCAACCAGTCGGGGGCGGAGGTCTCGGCGATGGGCTCTGGCTCGAGAACCATCTCGGGGGCGGCAGTTGGTGCGGGAACCTCAAACGTCGGCACTTCGACTGCTGGTGCCTCCGCGGTGACGGGACTGGTTGCTGGAGCGGGCGAAGCGTCGTCGAGTGAGACCTCGCCGTCCGAGGCCGGAAGAAGGACCGGCAGCCACTCAACCTGGTGCAGGCGCTGAAACAAGTCGTTTACCGATGCGTTGGCCGGAATCTCGACTTCGGGCAGCTTGGAGCCAGTTGGGGCCTGCGTCACAACCGCAACTCGATAGCCAGCGGTGCTGGCGAGGTGCTCGGCGAGATCGCGATTCACCGGGTCGTCGTCGAAGATGAAACCAATGGTTGCAGGGTCCTCGGTGTAGAGGAACTGCATGTTGCCGACGGCGGCGTGGAACGACGTCCCGCCCGGCACGGGGGCTACATAGTCGAACAGGTCTCGACCGTTGAGAACACTGGCGACCCCAGGGAGGTCGACAATGATCAGAGTCTTGACCGACTCCATCTTCTGGGAATCCTTCTTTGCCATTGCCATTCCTCCTAAATTTCCCAGCCTGGGCGAATGAGGCCCGCGGGGCTGGCAGCAGTCTGCTGAGCTCGAGCGATCTTGTCGTTACGGTTTGTCGAGAATGCCTTGCGGTACCGCTCGACGATTGGTTCAACGGTGGCAACTCCGTGCCGCCCACCCATGTCTCGGAAGATCATGGTTGCGGGTCGTGCTGGAGTCATCGGGATACCGCGTGAGGGGTCTCCGGCAGACGGGGGAACCGGGCCTGCCGTACGGATGATTTCAATCAACTCCTCGGTCACTTCCATTCGGCAGAGCCGCATCGCAGCTTCGATTTCGCGGCGGTCATCCATGGCCATCACTGCGACACGGGAGAGGTAACCCTCAAGATCTCCCATCTCGACGTCAGCGATCTTCTGAGTCATGAGGGCCAAGAAGATTCCCATTGAGCGGCCCTTTCGGTTGAGGCCGGCGATGATCGAAGCCGCGTGAGGAGAGGAAAGAAAGGTCCATGCCTCGTCGCCGGCCACCACTCCGCCGCCCGCCTTCTTCATAATCTCGATGCCTGCACGCCAGAGAATCCGCTGACCCGCGATCGCCGAGTTCTCACCCATGGTGAGCTCATTCGGGTTCGTGCGCTCGGGAAGAGACGCCTCTTGGTCGAACTCGACGAGCGTGAACCTCCGCTGGGCACCAATCGGGCCGCGTGGTTCGAATGCGACACCAAGTGCGAAGTTCGAGTTGTTCCGAGCCCAGTTCCAGACGCGCTCAGCCAAGTACTTGTACTGCTCGGGGAGGTAATACATCGCTTGACCGACCGAGTGGACCTCGCCGCTGCTTACCGCACGCTCGAGGGCGGAAGAGATGGCGATGACCTCGTCCATGCCGAGTCCGTCGCCACGGTTGTTTAGCGACGAGCTGATGTGGTCAGTTGCAATCTCGACGATTTCGCGGCCTTCGGCGAAGCGGAACGGATCGAACGCGCCGGGCTTCGTCGCAACGTCGGAGATGCGAATCGTCTCACCGCCACAGAACGCCGCATAGTCCTGGAGGCTATCGCTTCCTTTTGGATTCACGAAATAGACGGGAATGTTGTTGAGGGCAAACTGGTAGCAGAGGTGCTGAATGAGGAACGTATTGTGGGTTGGGACAAAGCCCTCTACAAGGTATGTGTGATCCGGCGAGTCGACAGTGATGCAACGGCCAGGCTCTGAGGCCACGGGGACAATGTCCTTGATGTAGAGCCACTTTTGCGTCTGTCGTACGGACTCGGGAAGTCGCGCCAGCTTGCGGGGCAGGCGGAATACGGGGCGATTCGTTGTGAAGATCATGCGACCCCTGGTACTGGTAATACGCCGACGCTTCTGGCCGGGATTGTCTGGATCGGCTTCCGTGATTGCCGCGGGGCTAAACTTGATGGATGATCGAATTCCGAGGCTGCGAATAAGTTCGAGGGCGTCAAGGGCAAGCCTCTCGTTACAGAGGGTGAGTTCACACGCCCCCCCTTTTCCAACAGTTCCGTCGGTATCCATGAGGCCCTGAAGAAGGGCCAGTCGCTGAGCTTCGCTGGCACGGAGATACTCGGTGGGAATGTGCTTGTCGCGGAGGACGCCGATTTCGCGGAGATGTGCCATCAGGCCAAGCGCGCTGATAGTCTTTCCACTGTTGCCAATCGGATGCGCCTCATAACCAGCCGCTTCAAGCTGGGCGAGGAGGTGCGCCTGGTCGGTAAGTCCCGCTTCGTCGGTGCAGGCATCGGATTGTCCCTGCGTGAATGTGCCGTTGCCGGTAGAACCATCACCGAGCCATGCCCCAAGGACATACGGATCGACTTCTAGCTGCCTCTCTTCAAGTTGCAGTGGCTCGGGAAGCGCGATGGCAAATTCGCTTCGGCCGTCGTTGGAGGCAATGCCGGCGGTGAGCATCTCGGCCGTGGTGAGCACCCGAGAGTCTTCCTCTGTTCGAGGGGTCTCTCCGTACATGAGTTCAATGCGATACGCGAGCGCCTTGAAGGCAAGCGGGGCGGACCATGCGCGACAGGGCCGCGTGTAGGTGTATGAGTCCGGCAGTGGGACGCGCACGGTGGCCATCCCACGCCGTTCGGTCACGCCGGCCTTGCGAAGCTGGATGCGAACGTTGCCTCCAGCGCCCTCTGAGAAGACTGCGCCGCGATCTGCAAGCAAGCGAGTAATCTCAGGGGCCGTCATCTCTTCTGGCGCACCTTCAGCCAAAAGCACCTCGGCCGCCCTCTTCCTGCTCGGAAAGTCCTTCGTACGTTTCGTCATCTCAGCTACGTCCCAGTGGGACATGAGGGCTACGAGTGACTCTTCAGTGTTGAAGAGATTGACAGGGTCTTGCTTGAGAAGTTCCTTCCGTCCGTGGCTGGCAACGATGTGACGCGGCTCGAATGATGGCTTGAGCCCAACGAAATCCAAGGCAGCGACGACACCGCCGACGTCCTTCCACGTTGACTCGAAGTCCGAAATGTGTTCGAAGATTTCCTCGGCACTCAGCATGTCGCTGTCGCAATAGCTGTCCGCCAGTGCGAGTAGTCGATTCATGGCGCGCTGAAGGCGTTCATAGCGATCGATAGATGCGACGCGCTTCGGAGTACGGCATCGTGTCCTGTCACGGTAGGTGGAGACGACCCACTGATGATCCTTGCAAGCACGCACGACCTGTCCGTCACTGAGATGGATGTCATACAGCTCTGGCGACTCATCGATGTCCGAGAGGTGGGTTACACGGCACGGCGATCCATCTGACCCAAGGACCCGGTCTCCCACTTCAAGTTCACCCATTGTCGTCCATCCCGTAGGGGTGGGAATCGGCGTGGAGAGTGTGAGCAGTTTTCCGCTGCCAGGCCTCCCGATCACGCACATGGTGGGCGACGCGTTCTGCTCGCTCGCCGCCCAGGGGTTCGTCCAGACGATCGAGCCCGACGGGTGCGAGATGCCGGTGTGCACGGCTACGGGAAGCGGCTGGTTCGGGTCTTCTGACTTCTTGATTGAGTCACCGATTGTGGACAACGACCCGAGGCCCGAGTGGGCGATAGTTTGCAGCAGCGCGTCGTGGCTGTACGGGCGGTCCGGGGCGGCCATGATGGGCGACGCCGGCAGGGTCTCTTGCGCAGCGTCGTACTGACGCTTCGCCAACACGGTCGCATCGATCTCGTAACGGGCGCGCAACGAATCGGCGAAGTTTTCGTCGACATCGGCGTACTCCCATGCCCAGAGCAAGGAAAGCTTGGTGATGGAGGGCTCCGACGACGTCGCGTAGTGGTCCTCTACCGACTTGGCACCTGCGAAGGCGTCCTCTTGCTCCACGCGGGAGAGAATCTCGGAGGCCTGTGCCTCTTCCTCGAGCTGCTTGTAGGCATGCTTCTGGGTCTTGCGGGCCCGGTTCCGCGTGATGGAGCCTGGCTCCAGCTCGAAACGGAGCGACGTGCAGATGGCAGCGAAGGGGTGCTGCTGGGCATCCATGAGGAATGGTGCGTTGGGCGCTTGGCCGATTCGATCGGGCATCCCCGACTCGGAGGCGGCCAGGAACTGAATGATGTTCCCTCCGTTGAGAATCTCGGCTTCGGCCTCCATATAGAGAGCCTGACCTCGGTCCTTGTTGCCCTCCTTCTCGCACTCAGCAGCCAGTCGGCTCAGTCGCTCCCAGTTCTTGTAAGCCTCTGGGTTCCGATCCTTGACGATAATGCGGTCGTCTTCTTCGACGAAGATGGGCTCATCAGTCGTCCCGCCCGACAGCCACCGCTCCATGAAGAGGCGCTCGTCGAGCGACAGGGTCTCGACGCCGTAGTGGGCCAGCGCGGAGTTGACGATCTGCTGGTCAGCCTCGTAGAGCTCGAGGTTCGGCAAGCGTGCAGTGGAGTACTGCGCGGCGTAGTCACGCACCTGCTCCACGATGTTGCGCTGCTGGCGACGCTTTCCAACGGGCTGAGACGGCCAGAGAGTGACACCGATCGCCGTGAACTGTTCCGGTACGACCACGTTGTTCTCGTAGAACAACTCGTCAAGAAATGCGCGGTGCTCAGGCGAGGAGCCTTCGGGGTACGGCGGACGCACGTAGCGAATGTGGCTGACGATGTGCACCTTGCGGTTCTTGGCCAGCGAGGAGAACTCACCCACGCTTGGGGTCTTGGAGAGGCGTCCCAGCTCGTCGAGCATCTGGTGGAGCGTTCCGCCCTTCGTCATCTGGACCTCGAGGGTCTCCCACGCGTAGGCGTAGGTCGGGATCTTCCGATAGAGGGTGACGGAGCCATCGACGCCGATCCAGAGGCCGCCGCTCGTGCGCGCATGCCATGGCGTAGCCACCATGTGGCGCTGGATGTCGTTCTGCTTTCCGAAATCGTTGGGGTTCTTCTGTGTGTTGAACAGGGACGTAATGATGCTCATGCTTAGTAACCGTTCTGGAAGGGGACGAGGGATGAGCCGGAACCAGGAGGTCCCCATGCGGCGATGCTTGGCAGCGCGTCATTGAGGTTGTCTGCCAGCAGGTCGTAGGTGGAAGTGGTCACGACCGCCGGGTTGGACGTCGATTGCAGCGTCAGCTGCACGGTGAGCTCAATGCTGGTCGCGGGCTTCGCCGGATCGTACGGAGTGGACGAGACGATGAGCGGATTGCCAACCAACTTGTAGCCGGTGATGCCATTGTAGCTGCGGTTCGCAGTGTCGCCAGTCACGATATAGAGGTCGTGGTTGGATGTAGTAAATGCCGTTGCCCAGGCGTTGACCTGGCTGACCACCTTCGTCGGAACCGAGTTCTGGGAGCTGGCCGCAGAGACGCCGGTCTGGACGGCACCACCTGCCGAGGCCGATGATTCAGGAAGTAGGGTGGGTGCTGCGCCAAGCGTCGGCACCTTCGAGCCCTGACCGCTCAGGACGACGACGAGCTGGCTCAGCGATCCGTCTTCCTGCTCGATGACGAACGTGTCGGTCTCGATGGTGCCACCAGAAGCTGCACGGTCATTGCCAGAGACAAAGCTGAGATACGCGACATTGAGCGGAGCAACAGTCGTACTTGGCTGGGTGCTTGTGCCGGTGGACTGCGACTGCTGAGAAGTGGCCGCCTCCTGCGTGGAGCGTCCGAGCGCCGTCGTCAAGCCGCTGGCCACGGGCAAGCCGAGCGGGTGGCCGCTGACGTAGTTCTGGGCAACCAACTGGGCGTACCCGAGATAAGTAGGCGTGCCCGGTGCGGGCTGCTTAGTCTTGCCGGCGGCCGAGGCGAGGCCAGCCAGTCCCCCCATGGCGCAGAGAAGCATGACAACAACGATGATCTTCAGCTTCCGAGGAACCCTGAAAGGCTTCGGCGCTGGATAAATCTCGTAATGTTCGACACCCACAGTCAATCCTTCTTTTCAGTCGACTGTGCCGTATATCGGTACGTTTCAACTGGATGCAGGATTGAGGAAGTCGGTACTGCGGCAAGGCCGGAGGGGCCGGGCGAGTTTTAGGAGGTCGCGGGATATCCGACTACGTCATAGCCGAGCGCTGATACCTCAACGAGGGCCTCGATGAGGTCGAAGCACGAGATGCACAGCGTTGAACCGTCCTCGAGCTCCCAGGCTGTTGAGCCAATTCGGTCGGTGTTGACCATCACCGGACGGGCGCCCCACGCGGGGTCCCTGCGCGGACGAATCTCTCGGCCGTTCAGCACGAATGCCTTTACGGCGAGTGGGTCGGCTGCAATCTCGCCACCGCGAAGTGTGCGAATGTGGGACCTCGTTGGGTGGGGGCCGAGAACCCGCTGATGATTGCGTGGCTCGCGGAGGCTCGTGAAGCTCTTCATGTCTGATCCATACCCCCGGCCGATCGGCCGGCATCGCCCACCGCTCAGAGTTCGGCCAGTACGAAGCCCTTTCTTGTATCTCCATCAGCCAAACCCATCCGAACGGCGGTGCTCAGGGCGGCTCTCGTCACGTGTTCGGGGTTCTTGGTAGAGGTCTTCCACCTTCCGGTGGATAGCAGGGTCTCGCACACTTCGGCTGCGGTCCACGACTTCTTTGGCTTGCTCTGAAGAACTGCGAGCACACGCTTGACGTTGGCCGGAAGGTTCTGCCCTTCTGGCAGAAGTGCCATTGACGCTCGAACCGCCCTCTCTGCGTTGTCGAGCTCCCTGAGCGCGGCGTCGATTCGCTGTCGTCGCACATAGAGGTTCTCCCGCTTCCGAGTAATGCCCTCCAGGAGCGATCGCATCTCTGAGTCCATGTCTCGCAGTCTGCCCCAGCGCAGATCACGCGAGCCAGCGCGGGTGTCACACCCCTTCTGTAATCTGCTGTCTATGGCCCGTGACACCACCCTCGAAACCGCCAGAAGAGCAGCGCAAGAAAACCTTCAGGTGGCAGGAGTCGCGTCGGGGCATAGGCCGTGCGCCACCCTGCTCGCCAACGGCGCCATCTGCTCGTTCGATGTACCGGCCAACCTGGGTGACGTCACGTGCCAGGCCGGGCACTGCACGGTTGGGTTGGCGAGCGGTCAGTCTCGCCGGGGCGGGGCGCATGCTCCGCAGACTGTTGCAACCTGGGTCGTCGCCGACGCGCAGGCGGGGCGTTGCCTTCGCGTGGTCCTGGCTCGCCGAAGTGACGACACCCTCCGCATCGCGTATCTACCCTGGAAGACCGTTCCTGCGGCGCGCTACGGGACAGAGGCCCTGAGCGCACGGGTTGTCGTACTGACCGACCACGCTGCGGTCGAAGCGTTCGATGAGCAGATTTCTCTGGAAGACATTCGTCTCGTTCTGGACACCGGGACCGTCACCCAGGTCCAGCCGGGGCTCGTGCACCGGATTGATGGTCGGGCCACCGACGGCCGGCCAACCGCGGTCTGCTACCGGCTCAACGACCGCCACGAAGTAGTGGTCATCACCACATTTCTTGTCTCAGAAGTCGTCGGAGTCTGCGTCTGATCCCGGGGCTAGCACCACCTCGTCCATCAAGAGCTCGAGATAATAACCCCCCTCCCCCGCCGGAAGGTCATACACAGTGCTGTAGTCAAACATTGCCATCCCAAGAAGAGGGCTGAGGAGTAGGAACGACGCTGCGGCTGGGGAAACCCGAGGGGAGAGCAATCCCCGTGTCTCCAAGACTGCGAATGTCTCAATCGCCTCATCGACGGCGAGGTGTGCAAGTCGCTGAAAGCTGGCGCTCGATCCTTCCGACGCACGAGCGAATACGAGAGACCGAAGCATCTTGAGCCGCCGTTCCCGAATTGATGGAGCCTTGCCATTCTCGCCGAAGGCGCCCATCAGAGAGGGAATCTCCTCTCTGGAAGAGGTCCGAAATAGCTCCGCCACGAGCGACGTCGTCCGGCTCCAGTCGGTTCGGATGTCGTCGAATGCGGAAACGGCGGCCTCGCCAATCAGGTCATCCTTGGTGGCGAAGTAGCGGTAGATGCTGCTTGCAGGAATACCGACGCGTTTGGCCACGTCGCTTACCTCGAACGCCCCACTTCGCGCTTCGCTGAAGAGCTCTGCGGCATGAGCAGCTATTTGCTGGCGCCGAGAGCTCCCGACCGGGACGGGTCGCGAGATTCTGTCTAGAACGAGCACGTCGTACGTTTCGGGGTGCGTGGCGTGCTCATTCGCTCCGGTTGCGAACGCCCTTCGGACCAGCTCCCCAAGCGCCAGACCGAAATCAGATGCCGATTTATCATCGACACGCTCGTCGCCACTAAAAATGAGCAGGCCGAAGTAACTCGCCACAATGAGCTTGGCCAGACCCGTTGTGGAGATACCCGGCCGCAACGGGTGCTCCATGGCCACTCGCTCCAACATTTCGACGGTGATGTCCAGTAGTGGCGATTGTGATGGCTTGGCCGTAGCGTCTACAGACTCTTCCGCATGGGTCACGTATTCGGCGATGCGCCACCGCAGCGCGTGACTGCTGGCGTTGAACGCCGAGGTCATCCACACCGAGATGGCGGCGGCAGCTTCATCAACAGTCCGAGCCCCGGCAGTGACCCGACGTGCGAACTCAGCCTGTTCGGCAAGGCACTGATCCTGAGCGGACAGCATGGCTCCAGCCAGCAGAGCTTCTCGATCGGGGAAGTATCGGTAGATGGTCGCCGGTGCGATGTCGGCTCGTTCTGCCACACCTCGGATTCGGAACCCCACGATCCCTGCTTCCTGGAGTTCGTCGGTTGCAGCAAGCAGAATCAACGAACGGGGGCCAGGGGCCTCGTGGGCGGGTGGAAGGCCGGCGGAAAGGCGGGCCGGGATGGATGGGTTGACGCGTTTCATCTTCCATTACTCATTCGTGCGGCGAGAGCACCCCGGAACTCGACCTGGGTGCTTGGGGCGGGAACAGGCGACTGGGGGCTAACGGTTGGCGAGCAGCACCTCGTCTATGAGTACGGTGAAGCACATGCTCCACTCTTCTGCAGGGACGTCGTACCTCGGCACGCCGTCAATCACGATCTGACCGAAGAGGCCTCCGGCCACCATGCAGGCCGCCGATGCGGCCGGGATGTCAGAAGCCAGAAGGCCTCTTCGCTCGAGAACTGCGAAGGAATTGATCGCCGATGCTTCGAACCGGCGGAGGTGGACGTTCGACGAAGAAACGCCGCCAGCCGTAGACCTGAGAAGGACCAACGAACGCAAGATGTCCAGCCGCTCGGCGACCCCCTCATCGGAGCGAGTCTGGACGGCGATGGCCGCCAAGAGCGCGGAGATTCTGCTTCGCTCAATTGTCTCGAGCGCATCGCCGAGAAGTTTCATTCCTGATTCCCATCGCATCGCTGCCGCCGAGCAGCCAATCGCCGATGCGGTCGCGGTGAGTTCATCCTTGGTACCCAGGTGCCGACCAACGTCTACTGCGGTGAGGCCGGAGGCTCGGGCTACGTCCGACGCATCCAGGTTTCCGGTGGGTCGGGACAGAAGGAGTTCGGCCGCCAGGTCCGCGAGCTCCTGACGACTTGTTCGGAGTTGCTTCGGAGGACCTGCAGGTGATTTCCGCAGGGGGCCCAGGATGGGTACGGGGGCAGGAACGTCGAAGCCGCTTTCATCGTGCTCGAATGCTCGGCGCAGGAACTGCGACGATGCCGACGCCAGGGCCGAAGCGGCCGTAGCGTCGAAGCGTTCGTCCGCACCGCTCATCAAGAGACCGAAGTACATCGCCCCCAGAAATCGTGCTAGTCCCTTTGGGGTGAGACCCTGACGCAGGGGATGTACTTCGGCCACGCGGGTCAGCATGTCGGCCGCGATATCGAAGAGGACGGTCAGATCCTCTGGTTCGCCTACGGAACTTTCTGAGGACATCTGAGCGACGTACTGGGCAACCGACCAGCGCAGGGATTGCCCATCTGCCCCCATGGCGTCCTTCATCCACACTACGGCACTGCCACAGATAGAGTCGACATTCTTTACTCCGTCGGCCAATTGGGTGGCGAACGCGGCAAGGTCTCTGATGGCGTCGTGAAGGATGCTCTCAGCTGCAGCCTGCAGAAGCGACCCCCGGTCGGGAAAGTGCGTATAGACGGTTGACGGTTGGACACCAGCTCGTTTGGCAACGTTTCGCGCCGTGAACGCAAGGATGCCCGAGGCGTCCAGCTCCGCCGCTGCGGCATTGATAATCAGCTCCCGCCGGCGGGCGGCACCTTGACCTAGGGCTTCAATCGCGATTCGACAATATTAGCAGCGGTAAATCTACAGGTGGGGTAGGGTGCAACTCCCCATCACGTGCAACTATCCCTGCAGGTCGAACCCGGGTTGCCACGAATCGCCAGGCCTAGTAGTCGTCATCCCATCGCTCCCCAGCCGCAGACTCGTCGAACCACGAAGGGGCCACCGGCGAGTCGGGATAGCGATTGTTGATTGCTTCGAGCGAGTCGAACCAGGTGCCGGCGTGAGATGAGCAACGCGGGTAGGACTTGAAGCTCGAGGAGTAGGGGTTCAGATGGAACTCGACGCCGCCATCGCACCCACCCTTTCGCTTGTCGAGACACTCGACGACATCCCCGCGATCGTCATAGACGACATCTCCGTCATCGGTGTACATGCGGCTGGGGTCGTGCGCCGCGGTGCCGAGTGTCGCTTCGAGGTCCAAGGTGGGTTGCTCTACCGCCGCATGGCCGTGCCTCGACCCCTGGCTCGTGGCGACCGCGTAGGCAGCGACCGGATGCCCGGCTGCACAGTGTGTCGACCCGTTGCCGACAGGATTGCTGCAGGGTTCGCCGGAGGTGGTTTCCGTCCAGTTGCAATGCCGAGTCATACCTGATCCATACCCCGGATCGGGCTTAATCAGGTGGTCTCAGCCTGCAGCCCCTTGTCGATGAGGCTGTTGAACACCATCGCCTCGACATCCAGCGCCGCGTCGAGAGAGTTCGGGTCAACCACGCCGTCGATTGCCTGGGCCTCGGCGAAGCCTTTCTCATCGAGAACGTGTCGCTGGATGTCATCCGTCGTCCCGTCGGCGTGAACGTAGATGGGGCGGACAGGCTTGGTCTGCCCTCGACGGTACAGGCGTCCGACCGCCTGCTTGTGGGTCTTCGGCACCCAGTCGTACTCCACGGTGACGCAGGTATGGGCTGCGGTGAACTCCACTGCTTCTGATGCCGCGCCGATGCTTGCCACCAGGATCCGCTGATTGGGATCAGTCTGGAAGGCTTCCCGTGCACGGTCCCTGGCCGCTCGAGAGTCGCTCCCCTTGATAGCAAGACCCCCGAGCTCCTCATGAAGTCGATTGACCACCTCATTGAACCACCCGAAAATGACGATCTTCCCGGGGCCGGCGTTTATCTCTCCATCGAGCTCGGCCATCGCTCCCGAGGCGTTCTCGTCCAACCAGGTCTTCACCCATTCCACCGTGCCGGGAACCTTGGCCGACCCAATGAGCTGGCGTAGCACCAGGAGCTCGATAGCCTCTTCAGCCATCCGCACCTTCAACCGGGCGCGAACAGCGGCAGAATGCGGGTCGGCCCCCATCGAACGTGCGATTTCTGCAGCCCGCTTCGCCATGTACTCAGCAAGGTCACGCTCGGCTTCTCGATACTCGACCATCTTCGCCGGGTCGAGATCGACCGAGATGATCTCTGGCGGCAGGCATTCGAGGTCGGGAACAACGTCCTCCAGCCGCCGGCGGAGCATGCACGTTCGACGCAGGACGGTATTCAGCTCCCCCAGGTTCTGACGCTTGTCGAGCACCCAGACCCGACGTCCACGGACGGATTGCTGGCGGGCACCACAGAAGTGTTGTGCGAAATGCTTCCATCCGCCCATTTCATCAAGGCGGCCGAGAATTTCGAGTGGACTGATTAGCTCCCATGGACCCGACGGCATCGGTGTACCCGAGAGGACTGCGACGGTCCCCTCGCGCGCTCGTACGTCGTCAGACAAGGTCTTGGCCGCCTTCGTCCACGACGTCGTCTTCTCCTTCAGGCGATGACCTTCGTCGAAGACGACCGCGTCGGGCGCCCACTCGATGAGTCGATCCACGTGAGCGGTGAGGATCTCGTAGTTGAGGATGATGAGCGACTCACCATCCGGGTCGAATGAAGACATGACCTTCTCGGCGTTCTTGTCGCCACGACCATCGATGATGCGGGGGTCCCACGCGGGGAATCGCTCCATCGCCTCCCCCACCATCTTCTTCTTGGCGACGGATGGACATACCCAGATCATCTTGCGGCGGCCGAGGTAGGCCATCGCTGACATCATCTGGGCCGTCTTGGCCACACCGGGCTCATCTGCGACCAGAACTCCTGACTCATGTTCGACGATGTACTCGATGCCTGCCCACTGAGCGCTGTCGAGCGGCTTGCCCGGCACATCGCGCATCCCGGGGATTTCGGTGATTCGGCCAGAGGGCTCGAGCGCGATCGCTTCTTGGTAGGCTCGGACCGCTTCGGCGAACCGTTCTTCGATCGCACGACCGATGCTGTCATCCACCGGCCAGTCATATTTCTTCGCCAGGATCTGTAGGCGGTCCCAGTTCTCGAGCGTCATTAGGAGCGACCAGCAGTCAGTCTGATTCCGATAGGTGGCACCGTCGAGCTTCTGGACTGCCGAGTGCGCGCCATCGGCGAATCCGGTGCGCACAAGGATGTTTCCCGTCTCCTCGTCGAGCGAGACCCCCACCGCGACATCGTTAGCGGGGGATGACGAGCCCAGGCCGAGAACGATCGGACCAAAGTCCTCGGAAACTGTCATCTCGAAGTCAGTGGCGATTTCGACAATGCGTTCGGCGGCCAGGAGCGAGGGAACGGGGGCCTGCCACAGTGGCGGTCGCTGCTGCCAAACGGCACCAGGCAGCGCCTTAACGGCTGCGATGATCTGAGCATCCTTCGCTGAATCGATAATGACCGTGTCGCCGTCGAGCCACATCGCCGCCGAGTGTGACTCCTTAGTGAGGTGGATTGCCTCTCGAAGCTCCTCGCGCCCTCGGGTCGTTCGATGCGGACCCTTGGCAGAATCCACGACAATGTGCTTGTCCGAGTAGTCAGATGGTTCAGGGATGGCCCCGAAGTCGATGCCGTGGATACCCAGGGCCGCCTGATACTGAAGCAGAAATTCCCACGCATCACGGACCAGCAGTGGCGTCCAGCGACCGACGGGCAGGGCGGCCAACGCCTGACCGAATCGGGCGTCCTCGGGCGAAAAGTCATTCGTCGCGAGCGCCTCGGCACTGGCGTGCAGCGCCACGACAGTCTCCCGAAATACCATAAGTAGTAGGCTACCGAGAGGGTGCGGCGGTCAACCGATCAGGCGTCAAGGCCGGCGGCGACGAGCTCTTCCATGTCGAACGGCGCCGGGGCCGAGAACAGCTCATGCGTGGTGATCTTGCGACCCTCCAAGGCCCCGAATCGTTCCACGGGGTGGCCGGCGCGGCAGTTATTGGCGAAGTGCCTCACTGCCTGCCCGCAAGGATCGCCAGTAATGGTGTCCCTGAATGAGCACGTCATTGTTCCCATGCCAGAACCAATACCCCCGTAAAGGCGGAAAAGATTCGCAAGACCTAACATATTGACAGCTGGGCTGCCTCAAGCACTCTCTGAGAAGATAGCGCGGAGCGAGTTCACGAACGAATCCAACGAATTGCTGGCTGGTGCGGGAGCGAAGATTCCCTTCCGTCCGAGCGCTCGCTGCAGCTTGCGACGCTCCCGTTCCGTCAATCCGCCCCATACGCCGTAGTGCTCTTGGGTCCTCAAGGATTCGAGGAGACATGTCTTCTTGAGCGGACAGGTTGAGCACACTCGCTGGGCGTCCTTCGGTGACTCTCCGGACTCCGGGTAGAACGTGGCGGGGTCCATGCCGTTGCAGACTCCACGCCGACGCCACCCCTCGGGCCCTCCCATCTTGAAGAACTCCTCGACCTCGGTGAGGTTGATGCCATGGCGGTCGAACAGAATCCTGTCGGTGGAACCTGGGTCTCTTTTGGTTCGCTTGATACTGCTCATGTCTGAGGTGCTCCTTCGAAGTCACTGGTGAAAGCTGACGAAATGCCCGAGACGACCGAAGGGGCGGTCTTGGACGAGAGAAGGAGGCCGAGCTCGCGATTGGAGTTCAGCGAGCCGCTGCTAGCGTTCTGGGAACCGACGAAAAGGTTCGCGTTTGGCGTGCCAGCGTCGACGATGATTGCCTTGGCATGGATGTAGAGAGTGTTCGGCGAGTTTGGGTACAGATGGACCTGACATCCCGATGCCCGCAAGGTGCTGAATGCCGAAGCCCACGAAGTGGAGTCCGTCATGACGACTTCGCACTTGAGTCCCCGCTTGGCGTCCCCGGCCAAGGCGTTGATGATTGCCTGGTCGGAGAGCTCCTCTGATTCGAACCACACTGAGGTCTGTGCAGAGTTGATGAGATTTACCAGCGGCCCTTCGGCGCCCGGGCTCCAGAGCAGGTTTCCAGCGGCCTGGCCAGGGGTGACGGACGGCGAGGTCCAGTCGGTGTTGAACGTCCCGACGATGGCGTTGATTTCGGACGTGTTGGTATCCGCGACCCAATAGTCGCGAGAGGTGGAGTAGTACTGGCTCGTCAGGTTGCCCGTTCCCACCATGGAGAGGGCGTTGTCGAAAGTGATTGTCTTCTGGTGGTAAATAGTGGCGGCCGGCGCCCACTTCACCTGGACATGGTTTGCCTGCAGGTAACCGTAGGCTGCCTGGTTCGCCGATTGCCCATGGAAGGCCTGGTCCAAGATCACCCGTACATCGACACCGCGCTTGACGGCCGAAGCGAGCGCGCCCTCTTCCGTCTGGTCACTCAGCTCGTACATCGTCATATCGATGGAGTGCTTCGCTTGGTTGGTGAGTGCGTAGATGTTGCCGAAGCCGGCCTGGGGCTCAACGAGCAGCTGGTAGGTGGGCTGAGTCGGCGAAGGTGGCGTGGTCGGCGTTGTCGTAGTTGACGAGCCTCCGGCCGAGGTGGTCGATGAGCCTGCCGTATCAACTGCGGAGTGGATGCCGATCTTCACGGCGTAGGTCAGGGACCCCACGGCCAGGATGACGATGGCGACGGCAACAGCACCCACACTCCAGTGGCTCATCCGAGTTGTCCCCTCGTGCTCTGCCACGTCAGCGAGACCCGTCGATCATCGAAGCATCCAGAAACGGGGCGCGCGTGGGCGCAACGGCGCAAGTACGCGTCATCATCTCGTTCCCCATTTGCCACCCCTTTCCAGTAAGAACACTACCGATGGGGTTATGCAACTAGTCAGACGATGTCGAGAAGGATGCCCCGCTCACGAGCGACTTCTTCAGGAGCGACTCCGCGCTCGGACAGCGCGCACGCACCGGTCGGTGTCATGCCCAGGATGCTTGACCAGTGCCATGCCGCATCGGGGTCCTCCGAAGGGGTGACCGAACGCCATTCCACCGCATCAGCATTGAAACCGCGCTCCGACCAGCGGCGAGCCTCATCTACACTCCACCCGTTGCGGTACCAGCGCACACCCCAGGCATACGTGGGGGAAAACTCCGCCCACTCTCGAGGCGCCGAAGGATCGTCGAAGAAGAGCTCTTCCCACAGTTGGGCATCCCTCCCAGGGGCCGGCGTGCTCGGTCGGGCGTAGCGTGCGGCTGCGTCGTCAGGAGAAATGCCGTCATCCATGAGTCGAGAAGCGACTGACGGCGTCATCCCCTTTATGTGCAACCAGTCCAGGGCGCAATCTGGGTTATCCGCGCCCACGACGTCGGCCCACTCGCCACTCTCTGGTCCAAAGCCTCGACGCCGCCAAGCTAGTGCTTCGGCCGGCGTGAAGCCTTCGATGTTCCAGCGGATCCCTTCGTCGTAGTCAGGGAATGCCGCGAACCATGCCGCTGCGGTCTGGCTGCTGTTCCAGTAGAACTCGTTCCACATGCGACGATCAGCTGAGAACACCTCGTCGTCCAGGTCGAGCGTCGGACGTTCGGTGGCCACGCGCATCATCTCGGCCGACGGGGCATGCTGCTGGGGCCGAGGGGCGGCGCCTGAGTAGTGGTAGCCGCACGTCGCAGATCCGGGAGCGAGCGGGCGGGAACACGGCAGTCCTGTTGCCGTATCGACCGAACCGCACTGTGATTGGGGACGATCGGCCATGGTCAACCCATGGCCCCGATTTGGCTACCTCTTCAGGCGGGTCGGCATGGCGGCGATGCGCCCAACGGCCAGGACGACCGGAAGCACGGCCACAATTCCACGGAAGGGATCCGGCATGGTGCTCGTGGCCACCTGGAAGAAGACCAGGACACTCAGGGCGAACAGCAGGAACGCCCCGAAGCTCGTCGAGGGGCCACGGCCAAGAAGGAAGGGTGCAGCCCACAACCGCACCGACGATCTCTTCGCGGGAGTTTCGGCAACCGGGTCAGATCTCTTGTCATCTCTCTTGGTGCCGCCTGACGTCGAGGCGTAGTTCGCAGCCTCTTCCTCAGTCTCTTCCCAGGGGGCCTGCTGTGACTCCCAGGAGTCACGTACGTTCTTGAACGGGTCCCATGGCTCATCTGTGGTGCTGGTTGATGGACCTGTGGCCAGAATCCGGTCGTAGGCCTCGGTGATCTGCCGAAACAGGCTGTCAGTGCCACCCGCATCAGGGTGGCACTTCGTCGACAGGCGACGATAGGCGGCCTTCACCTCCGAGGTGGATGCCTCGGGAGTGATGCCTAGGAGCTCGTAGTCAGCGGCTGTAGCGCCGTTCATGGTTCTCATCAAAGGCGAACATACCGACCTACTCCTGGAGATGTGCAACAAGCCTACGCGAACGTTGTTCCCGATACCTCGAAAACACCCCTGTTGCAGGATCTTTGGCGATTGGGCAAGAGCGCACATTGCGCCGACTCTCGACCACTTCAGAGAAGCGTTTCGGTCCCTGCAGGTCCGAAAAAGGCTCGCTGGTCGCTCAAGGATGGCGGCCGCGCGATGAGGTAGACCGGGAGGTCATGGGTCTTCCTGGCCAGGTCCACCATGTGCTTGGTTCCCTTGGAGTGCTCGAGGTCGTCGTGAAACGCAACCACCAGTGTTGGCTTTCCCTGCTTGAGCATCCGACCGTTCCGCTCCGGTCCGGCGGCAGGTCCGAGAGTGTCCCACTTCGCCGGAAACGGCATGTGAGTTACTCGGGGTGCGTTGTCCAGCGTCCATTCGGCCGCCATCGCGTCGGCGCCCGTTGGACACTGCCCTTCGATCAGAACGAACTCCTCTTCGTCCGGGACAGAGATGAGAAGTCCGGTGAGGATGGCGCGAAGGAACCTTCGGTTCGAATAGTTGCGATCACCTGTCACCAACAGCCTCATGTTCTTGACCCTACCGATCTGTATTCCAACATCAAGAGGACAGGCCATCCTGCCGCCGCGGTGACAGTATCGCCAACGGTTGTGGTGGCATGACCGCTTCGATGGCATCGGTAATCTGACGCCCAATCATCTCTTCCTTGATCAACAACTCAGCCGCAAGGTGCTCGACAACTGCCCACCGGTTCGTAACGATGTCCGTGGCCTCCTGGTAGGCCCGAGCCAAGAGGGCCTCGAGTTCTTCACGCAGTTCCGGATCGCTGAGGACCTGGGTGAGCAGTCCATCATTCAGCTCATCTTCGACCATCGGCATGATGGAGATGAGCGCTCGGCCCATGCCGAAGCTGCCCACCATGGCGGCGCCAATCTGCGTGGCGATGGCCAGATCGCTTGCCGGGCCCGAGCTCGGATCGTCGAACGCGTACTCTTCTGCAGCCAAGCCAGCCATCAGTACGCGGAGCAGCACTTCCATCTGGGACCGCTTCTGCGTCGTCGATTCTTCAGCTACCCCGTGGTGGAGGAGGCCGAGGGACTCCTTGCGCTTGATGATGGACAGCACTTCGAGCGACCGCCCACCGCCCAGCTCGTAGGCCACCAGCGCGTGGGCTGACTCGTGAAGCGCAAGACGCCGCCGCTCGTCAGCGTCAACCGTCGTCGTTTCACTCTGTCCGAACTCAAGACCAAGCTTGGCGCGGGTGATGTCGGTCAGGCTCATCATGCTGCGCCCATCAGTCAGGGCCATCACGAGAGCCTCGTCCATCAGGCGCTCCGTTTCGGCCAGGGAATACCCCGAAGTCATGGTGGCGATTGCGGGGGCTGCTTCGGGGACGTCCAGCGTTGGATCGTGGGCCTTCCGATTGAGATGGAACCGAACGAGGTCGGCGCGGCTAGCGAGCGACGGTGCATTGAAGGTCACTGTTCGATCGAGCATGCCGGAGTCGAACAGCGCTGAATCAACCAGCTGACGATGGGCGGTTGTGGCCACCAAGAACACGTTGGACCGCCGGCGGTTGGCCGAGCCGGTACGCGACTCGGCGGTGAGAAAGCTCTCGAGCCACCGAATCAGCGAGATGGCCGCCCTGCTTCGCAATGTCGGCTGTTCCATGGACTGGATCTGCAAGAGGAGCTCACCTTCCGCCCAGAGGTGCATGTCCCCTTCCGTGGTGAGGCCCCTGGCAGGGGTCAGACGGTCGATGCTTTCGATAACACCGATGGCTCCCCCTTCGGTTCGTGACACGTGGGCAAGATCCCGGAAATAGGCCCGAATGCGTCGCCTCGTCTGGCGGCTCGTAGGACCGATGAGGGCTGGAGCATCAACGACAAGAGCTGGGACTCCGGCCTCCTTCGCCATGGCTTTTGCAACGAGCACCTTGCCCATTCCCGGAGCGCCTTCGAAGATGACACCCCAGGGGACGCTACCTCCGAGCTCCTCGGCGAAGACCTGTCGGTCGGTAAACAGTCGCAGTGCCCGTGTTGCCTCTGCGACGGCGCCGGGCACGCCGACGACGTCGACCAGCGAAACACAGATATCCGCGGGCCGGAAGATCATATGGGGTGAGCGCGAACGCGTGGCCAATGCCACAAGGACCAGTGCGAGAAGAAAGGCAGCAGTCAGGGAGGCGTCCACGAGGTCCTTGGCTTGGAACCCGCTGGTGACCTTCGTGCTGGCATTCGATACATCCGAGTAGATGAGGGCAACCAGCACGGCGAGCAAGGGAAACAGAACAAGCCTCAGTCGATGCTGGCGCCGGCGTTCGCGCAGGGTCACGGCAGCAGACGACAACCGCTGGGTCTTGTCACTGGGCGCTTGGGGACGCACCGAATGTCGGTTTCGCACAACTACCTCCGTACTCAATACTACGGCGGTTGTGTCACACCCGTATGGCATCCTGCTATCAGCAAGGAGGAATCCCATGAACGAGATCGAGTACCACAACGTCGACGGCCACGTCCTCGGCCGCATCTACTTTGAGGATTTCGGGACGATTGTGGCCTCGAAGCTCTGCTACATCGCGCCCGAAGACGTGCCGCTTGAGATTCGCGTGCAACGGGCATTGACTGAGTGGCTGGCTTGCGTGGGGGCAACGAACAGCGACCTGACGTGGCGCGAAGCTCTCAAGATGATTCCGGTGTCGCGATTGGCCTCTCACGGCATTGTCCTCCTGGAGCCAGGAGAGCGATATGCGGGGTGTGTGGAGATCGGGGACGAGAGCGACCCGAGGTTCGTAGCCATGCTCGAGTACCGGGCCGGGCTTGGCTGGTCCGCCGCCGACGAGCTCGAGGCGACTCTGGCCTAGAGGCCCTGCGAGTCGGCCGGCATGCGGTGATGGTCGCACAGCGCCTGCTTGGAGCGACTGTCCGCGTCGGAGAGCATCGTCGCAAGCGCGTCTCGACGTGCCGACTGAACCATGCTCTCGCTTGCGCTCTCCTCGGCCACCACCTGAATGATGTGAAGCCGAGTGTAGGCGTGACGACCGCATTCCTTCGAGTGGCAGTCGGACTCGAGGTAAATCTGATTCTCCGCCCCATAGTCCCCGAAGGCAAGCACAGTCTTAGTTCCTTGCATCGTGAACCGGTCCAGCTGGAATGGAGCACTCCCGTCCTCAGACAGACGCTTGCGCTCTCCGCGAACCGTGCCGGCGTAGCTCATCACTTCGGGCCTCACGCCGTAGTAGTGGACGAACAGGCCGTGGATCTCGTCAGCACGCTCGGTGTCTTCTGTTGCGACCGCCGCTGCTGCCGCAGCTTCCATCTCGGCGACACTTGGCTCGTGGATGGTGCTCTCATCGATAGAGGACAAGTCTGTGGTGGCCAGAAAGCTCTCGATCTCGTCGAAGTCGATTGTGGTCGGGTGAGACTCTCCGCTGATATCGGTAGTCGTGAACGTTGCTGCTGCAGACTTGGAGGTCTGCACGGTGACCACATAGGCCCCAGGGGTAGAGCCCAGCGCAGGAACGGCGTGACCGGCTGCACACTTCGGCGAACCGTTCATCACGACGTTGCGGCAGTAGTCGGGCGAATGCCCCGGAGAAGCAAGCTCAACGCCGCAGAAGCGAGTGTCGGAGGTCGAGGCCATGATGTCTCCTATCGATAACCGAAGCTAAAGCGGTCGAGGTCGTGGTGGTTGGGCGAGAGCCCAAGGTCGTAGACGGTAGCCCCGCGCGGAAGTACAGTCCCTCCGTCGAAGAGCGCTCCGGCGAACTGCGTCTTGGCGTTGTAGCGGATCGACGTGAGGTCGGCACCGGTCAAGTCAGCACCCTCGAGGTTCGCCCCGCGCAAGTCAGCCTTTTCCAAGATGGCGTCAGAGAAGTCTGCGCCACTGAGCTGCGTCCCGCGCATGTCAGCCTTGGTCAGGACAGCGTCGCGGAAGCTCGCCCCGGTGAGGTCTGAGTTGCGGAAGTCCGCATCGTTCAGCGTCTCCCCCGAGAAGTCGCGACCGATGAGGTCTTGGTCAACCAGAATCGTGGCCGGCCGTGCTGCCTGGATATCTTCGGCATCGAGCGTTCCTCGAGTTGCCGTGGACATGAGCCCCGTGATACCTGGTGCAACCTCACGAAGTACCGGATTGCCGCCGCGGACGTAGTGGCCATCCTTGCAACGAGTCCTCCCACCCGCGACTCGGTTCTGGCAGGGGACCCCCGAGAGGGTCTCATTGGAGTTGCAGTAGATGCTCACGGTTTCACCCATACCCCCAGCCAGAGGGCTGTCACACCCCCTGTGTAGAACTTTTCCCATGGCAGGAACCGATTGGATTAACGATGAACTCACGGCCTTCGATTTAGAGACAACTGGCATTGACCCCTTCGTGGATGTCCCGGTTTCCTATGCCTACATTCACCGCACCAGGTTCGGTACCAGCGTTCGCATGGAGAGCCAATCGGGGCTCGTCAACCCCGGTCGCCCCATCCCTGAAGAGGCAATGGCCGTCCACAAGATCACCGATGAGATGGCGGCCGAGGGCTTCAAGCTCGTGGATGCAATCGACGGGCTGGCCGGCATGCTGAGCGACGCCTGGGCTCGCCATAGCGCCATCGTCGGCATGAACGTCTCGTACGACCTCACCATGATTGATGCCTGCTGCCGTGACCTCGGACTGGCCTCGCTTGCCGAACGTGGCCCCATCGGATCGGTGGTTGATGTGATGGTGCTTGACCGCCACCTTGACCGGTATCGGTCAGGCCGGCGCAACCTGGGCGCCTTGTGCGAGGTCTATGGTGTCGTCAACGTCAGCGCTCACGCTGCCATTGGTGACGCCGCGGCAAGTCTTGACGTACTGGACGCGATCGTCGCGCGCTACCCCCAACTCCAGGAGATGACTCTCGATGAGGTCGGCAAGGCCATGGGCGTGTGGTCCGCCGAATGGCTGACCTCGTTCTCGGCATACCGGGTCGAACGAGGCGACAGTCCCATCGAGCCCCACCGCTTCTCATGGCCCATTTACGCCGAGCCAGAGACCTTCACGCCTACCGTCTGAGGGCCCCTTCCTGACCGAAAGGGCAGGTCGGGAAGGTGTTACACCCGCATGGGATACTTCTATCCATGGCACAGAACACCGACATCATCAAGGTCCTCCGAGCTTGCCGCAAGGCCGGCGTCACTCCCATCCTCTGGGGCGATCCGGGCATCGGGAAGTCCAGCCTCCTCGAGACGCTGGCCCGTCAGGACGAACTCCCTCTCGAGATTGTCATCGGCTCCGTGCGCGAGCCAAGCGACATCGCCGGCCTCCCCCGCATCACCGAGCAGGGCACTGTCATCGAGCCACCGGCATGGGCGAAGCGTCTGGCCGAGGCGGGCGAGGGCATCTTGTTCCTCGACGAGCTGTCCACCTCCGCCCCCGCCGTCCAGGCAGCAATGCTGCGGGTCGTCCTGGATCGCTACGTGGGCGAGATGAAGCTCCCCGAGGGCGTGTGCGTGGTCGCCGCCGCCAACCCGCCCGAGTCTGCAGCAGGCGGCTGGGAGCTGGCTCCGCCGATGGCCAACCGCCTCTGCCACCTGGACGTGACCCCCGACCTTGGAACGTTCTTCGAGGGCATGACTCTCGGATGGGACGCCACCATCCCGACCGAATCCGGGGCCGAGGCCAGTGACCTGAGCCTGGGGCGAGCCTCCCGCGTGCGAGGCGAGGTGGCCTCCTTCTTGAAGAAGGCGCGACCCGCCCTCCTGCACGTCATGCCGAAGGACGAGGCCGCCGCTGGTCGAGCGTGGCCGTCCCCCCGTACGTGGGAGATGACGGCCAAGGTGCTTGGCCACCTTGATGCCGATGGGGACGAGGGCGCCATTCTGTTGGCAACCCGTGGCCTCGTCGGCGAAGCCGCAGCCATTGAGTTCCTCACCTGGCGCAAGGATGTGGATCTGCCCGATCCGGCCCAGGTACTCCTGGACCCGTCCATCATGGACTGGGGCGGTCGCGACGACCGAGTTTTCGCCGTTCTTTCGGGTGTAGTGGGCGTCGTCGCCGCCGAGGGGACCAAGGTCGGCTGGGGTCGGGGCTGGAACGTGCTCGCCGCCTGCGCCGAGGCGGGCAAGGCCGATGTCGCTGCTCAGTCAGCACTCGACCTCACACGCTGCCGGCCCGAGGGTGCACCGTGGCCGAAGGCAGTCAAGGCGTTCTCCAAGGTGCTCAGCGCGTCGGGCGCCATGACCGCGGAGAAGGCCGCGGCGTGATCCAGCACCGGGAGCTGACGACCGACGAGCGCGACTTTTTCGCGGCCGCGCGACTGCGGGCATGCACAGAGATGCCGTACCTGGCATCCACGCTCTTCCGCCTCCGCGTCCTTGCCGCGCCCGACATCGGCACCTTCGGAGTGGACCGCTTCTGGCGGCTGTACGTGGACCCGGCGTGCTTCGCCACCTGGGGCGTCGAGATCTGCTCGGGCGTGCTGATGCACGAGGCCGGCCACGTGCTGCGCGGCCATGCCGAGCGGAGCGACAACTACGGCGCGGACCAGCACGCCCGGTGGAACGAAGCCGGAGACCTCGAAATTAATGATGACCTGAGCGACGCGGGCGTCACGCTCCCCGAGGGCGTGCTCTACCCCTCGCTCTACGGCTTCCCGGACAACGAAATGGCGGAGGTCTACTACGACCTGCTCCGACAGCAGGAAGAGGAACGCCAGGGTGCCCCAGGAGGCGGCCAGGATGGCGCTGACGACGAGCAGGGCGAGCCCGGGGGTGATGGTAGCCCGGCTGACCCCAGCGACTCCTGTGGCTCCGGAGCCGGTGGGCCCGCCGCCCCGTGGGAACTCGACGGAGCCGACCCGCGGTTCTCCCCCGCTTCCCCCGCCGAGGCCGAGATGAACCGGAAGATCGCCGCCCAAGAGGTCGCTGAGCACGCGGCCAAGAATCCTGGAAGCGTGCCGGCTGGACTCGCGCGCTGGGCCGACCGGGAGCTCACCCCCTCCCCCACCCCTTGGCAGAAGGTCCTGGCCGGAGCCATCCGTTCCTCGGTGCGCTACGTCGCCGGGGCTCACGACTACACGTACTCCCGTCGCTCACGTCGTAGCTCCAAGGACTTCATCTTTCCTGGCATGCACCGGCCACTCCCCACCGTGGATGTGGTCGTGGATACCTCCGGGTCCGTCTCTCCCGAGGGGCTCGCCCAGGCAACCGCCGAGGTGAAGGCCATCGCCCGACGCTGTGGCATCGAGCCGGCCAGCATTCGGGTTCTCTCCGTTGACACCGAGGTGGCCGGGGTGTCGACGGGGGCCGACCTCAAGCACAAGGGCTATGCCGGTGGCGGCGGCACTGACATGACGGCCGGCATCGCCGCCGCTCAGTCGTTGCGTAATCCGGCGTCGTGTGTGGTGGTTCTGACCGATGGGTACACCCCGTGGCCCGCCGCGGAAGGACGGTCGCGACTCGTCGTCGGGCTCATTGGTGATGACGATGGCCGACGTCGTGCGCTCAGCTCCTCCCCGCCGCCCGAGTGGGCCAAGGTCGTCGAGATCGACCTCAAATCAGTACCGGTCTAATACACCCATCCGGTATCCTGTTCTTGTGGCTCCGAAATCCGGGGTCCGCAGAACCACCACGGGGGTGACAGGTTTCGACGTTGATAACGAAGTAGGAGAAGCGAGCCGTGGTCTCAGGAGCCACGTAAAAGAGCCTGAACAAAACAACAAACGGCGAGCCTCAGCTCACCCTCGCTGCCTAGAGCAGCGACGTTCATCCGGCCTTAGTCCTACGGGTCGGGAAATGGACGTCATCAAGTAGGACTTACCCAGCACTTGTTCTCCCTCGAGAACTGGGGACACCACAGCGGAGATACGGAATGGGATTGTCGCCACTCGGCTCCCGCTCTCGACAACCAACGAGTGGCTGCGCTCGGAGAAGTCCTATAGAGAAGTCAGCGGACGGGGTTTCGATACCCCCACCTCCACTACGGTAGTGCTACATATTGCATAGCAACCATTCGAGCGGGTTATTGGCAATCCGCCAAAGATTCGCTACGCTGTCATCATGCACGTCTACGTTCCTTGCGCTGGCAGTGCCGTT
>Ga0164297_10000389_pt1 | contig 54968 bp, 45 predicted proteins | sample GEODES058metaG_FD_113539 | JGI IMG/M metagenome (GOLD analysis project Ga0164297, IMG submission 113539) | Dystrophic lake water microbial communities from Trout Bog Lake, Wisconsin, USA - GEODES058 metaG | ecosystem: Environmental > Aquatic > Freshwater > Lake | place: USA: Trout Bog Lake... | reverse complement strand
GGCGGCGGCGGCGGTGGCGGCGCCAGCGCGCCGGGCGGCGGCACCGGGGCGCCGGGCGGTTATGGCGGCGGCGGCATCGTGATCGTGGAGTTCTGAACATGAAGGTTTATGCGCGGATCGAGAACGGCGTGGTCGCCGAACTCATCGAGGGCGACGACGTCGCGGGGCGGTTCCATCCATCGTTGCGGTTTGTCGATGTGAGTGGGCTCGGCGTACTGGTCGGCTGGCTCGAAGCGGACGGGCGCTTCGTCGCACCGCCGCCGCCGAGCGGGCAGCTGCCGGCGCCGGATCTCGCGAGCCTGCAGGCGGAGCTGGCGCTGCTGGCGGCGAAGATCGCCGCCATGACACCGCCAGGCGCTGCGTCCTCGCAGGTTTCAGGCTGAGTTTTTCATTTCGGAGGGCGGGCGATGTCATCGACGCTGACGACGCATATCTGGCGGCCGAGCAATGCGCGCTATCTGGCGCTCGACGGGTTCGTGCCGGTGCCGCGGGGCACGTTGCCGAGCACGCCGGCGCCATTGGCCTGGCCGGCGAAGGATCCGGCCGACGTGCTCGACTACCAGCTCGACATTTCGGCGGCCCTGGCGGGGAACGAGGGCGATACGATCGCGGCGGTGACGGTGAGCGTGTCGCCGAATGCGGCCGGCGATCTGGTCGTGAACAGCACCGCGGCCGATGGGGCGCTGGCGGTGTTCTGGTTCTCCGGCGGCCAGGTTGGAACCGTCTATTCGGTGATGATCAACATCGTCACGCTGAGCGGCCGCTCGATCAGCCGCGCGGTCCTGCTTCCGGTGCTGGCGCTGGCGCAGGCGGTGGTGCCGGCAACGTCGCTGACGACCGACCAGGGCGTGGTGATCACGGACCAGAACGGTAATCCGATCCTGCTGGGGAGCTGAACGATGCCTTCCATCGATGGGCTTGATGCGGCGCTCGCCGTTGCGGATTCCGATCTGTTTCCGGTGAGCCAGAACCACGTCGCGCGCAAGGCGTCGCGCGCGCAAATTCTGAACGGCGTGCAGCGCTCGATCGTGCTCGGCAGCGGACAGTTGCTCGGGCGCAACAGCCCTGGCACCGGTGCGCCGGAGCCCGTGGCGGTCGGCAGCAACCTGGTCCTGCAAGGCGGAACGCTGTCGGCGCAGATCTCGCCGCTCAACGTGGCCGGGCTGGCGGTGGGGGCGGCGCCGGCGGCGTCGGACCTCGTGCCGTTCGCCCAGGGCGGACGCAACGTGGCGGTGAGCTATGCGGCGTTCATGGGCGGCATCGGGGCGCTCGGCACTGTCGATGCGTCCGCCATGACGGTGCGGCCGAGCGGCGGCACCGTGGCGCGGACCCTCGCCGACGTGCTGGGCGACGCGGTGACCGTGGAGGCATTCGGCGCCCATGGCGATGGCACGAGCGACGATACCGCGGCCTTCGCGGCGGCCGTCGCGTCCGGCAGGCCGATCCGGCTCGCGGGGAAAACCTATGTCATCAACGGGCAGTTTACGATTGTGCAGGCCGGCGTCACGCTGATCGGCGTGGCCGGGCTCACCGTGCTGAAGCGTATGGCGCAGACCGGCAACGGCGCATGGATCGCGGTGCAGGCCGATGGCTTCCGGGCCGAAGACATCATCTTCGATGCCAATGGCACTGCGGTCGCCACCGAGAGCTGGGGCGTGCTGGTCGGCAGTCAATGCCTGCGGTCCGACTTCCACCGCTGCACATTCCGCAATGCCTTTGGCGCGACGCTCGGCTCCGGCCTGGTGCTGCAGAGCTCGGATCCAGCGGTGAGTGAGCATGTCGTGCGCGACTGCACGTTCAGCGGCAACGCGGCGCACGGGCTTTGGGTGCAGGCCTGCGACGGCGTGCTGGTCGAGGGCTGCCGCGCCTTCGGCAATGTGCGCTATGGCATCGCCGCTGACTTCAACGACTCGAGCTTCGCGAAGAAGTTGCGGCTGGCGCAGATTCTTGGCAACCGCTGCTGGGGCAATCAGCGCGGCATCTCAGTCGGCAACTATAACGCCACGAATCTCCAGCCGCCGACTTGGGGAAACGCAAATCCCGACGCGATCGGAATCCTGGTCGCCGGCAACGTATGCCATGACAATGCGATCTACGGCATTGCCATTTCGGGCCAGGCGATCCTGGTGCAGGGCAACCTGCTGAGCAATAATGGCGTGGGCGTGACCGGCGGCGCGGGCATCCTGGCGAATTCGGCGCAATGCGCGCTGCGCGGCAATACCATCACCGGAAGTGCTACCTATGGTATCGATTCCGGCGGATCGATCGGCCTGGATGTCACCGGCAACGCGATCAGCGGCCCCGCCTACGGCCTGAACTGCGGCGGCAGCCAATCGGTGCTGGTGAGCGGCAACCGGATGCAGGGCTGCACGGTGTTCGCGGTTGGCGTGAACAATGTCGAGGCCGACGGCAACGGGGTGAACTTCGGCCTCGCAACCAGCGGCCTCGTCATCCGCGACAACTGGATCGGCGTCGATGGGACGGCCGGTGGCATCTGGCTGCGCGATGGGCCTTCGCAGGTGCAGGTCGCCGGCAACCAGTTCGTCGGCAGCGGGGCAGTGGGCAACTGCCTTTGGGCGGACACCGACAGCGTGTCGGTGAGCGGCAACCGCTTCAACTTCATCGGACGGCACGCCTGCAACCCCGCGCCCGCCGGCGGGTTGCAGCAGGTGGTGTATCCTGACATCGCGGATGCGATCGTGGTCTCGTCCGCACCATCGGGCGTGCAGTCGATGGTGTCGGGCCGGCAGGCGCAGCTCGCCGGCAAGATCGGCTTCGTGCGCATCGCTGCCGGCGGCAGTGGCTATAGCCAGGCAAGCATTGCGATCGGCGGCGGTGGCAGCGGGGCCGCGGCCAACGCGGTGATCAGCAACGGCGTGGTGATCGGTGCCGTGGTGACGACGGCGGGCGGTGGCTACGGTGCGATCGGGGCGACGGTGGCGGTTACCGTCTCCGGCGATGGCAGCGGCGCGACGGGCGTGGCCTATGTTGCGACACCGCTACCCGACGAGCGGCGGCTCGCCGTGCGCTGCGATGCGGCGGTGACGTTCGCGTCCGCCGGCGCGGTTCCGGCGCAGCAGAACTGGACCGGCGCCGACATCGCCATGCAGCCGGGCGGCGAGGTCGCCTGGGTGGCCTCGGGCGGCGCCTGGCGGGCGGCGAGCCTGCCGGCTGGCCTGTTGCTCGGCGGCACTGTGCGCCACGTGGCCGCGGGCGAGGCGGTGGGCTGCACGAGCGGCGTCGGACGTGGCGCGCCGGAGGGCGTCGTCACGGCCATGCCGGGTTCCGACTGGCGCAACCTCGATGGTGGCACCGGTAGCACCTATTGGATCAAGCGGACCGGCACTGGCCCCACGGGATGGGTGGCCGTGGCCTGAGGCCGTCGCCCCCGAAGTCCCTCGACGAAATCTGGGAGTTTTCATGCCGACATTGTTGCAGTTGCCGCCGGTCGCCGAGGCCGGGGCGGAGGACCTGCTGCTGATCGAGCAGCAGGGCACGACGGCGGTCGCCTCGGTGGGGCTGCTGCGGTCCGGCTTGCAGGCGGAGATCAGCCTGCCGGGGGGGACGCTGCTCGGCCGCGCCGGGCCGCTCGGCGGCGCGCCGGAGCCGCTGGGTATCGGCGAAGGTCTCATGGTGAACAGCGGCCAGGTCGTGATCGACTGGGGCGCGGTCGCGCTGCGCGACAGCCCCGGCCTGACGGGAACCCCGACCGCGCCGACACCGCCGGCGGGGGATGCGAGCTCGGCGATCGCGACCACCGCGTTCGTGCAGCGGATGTTCTCGCCCCGCGGCATCGTGCTCGGTGGCGACGTTATTGGCAGCGGCCCGGTCGGCTCCACCATCAACACGCAGCTGCCGGATATCACGACACCTGGCACCTTCGCCAAGGTGACCGTGAACAGCAAGGGCCAGGTCACCGCCGGGACGACGCTGAGCGCCGCCGACGTGTCCGGTCTGGCGACAGTGGCGACCAGCGGGGCCTATGCGGACCTTGCCGGCCTGCCTGGGCCTTATGTGCCGCCGGATATCACGACGCCCGGCACCTTCACCAAGGTCAGCATCAACAGCAAGGGTCTCGTCACCAGCGGGACGACGCTGAGCGCGGGCGATGTTTCCGGCCTGGCGACAGTGGCGACCAGCGGGGCCTATGCGGATCTCGTCGGCACGCCCGCACCCTATGTCCTGCCCGCGACATTGCCGGGCATCGATGGCTCGGCGGTGAAGGTGACGGCGGGGCTCACAGGCGCGGTGGGGCGCGCGCTCGGTGAAATGCGCGGCGAGGTGATCCGCGTCGCCGACTTCCTCGGTGCCCCGCCGGCTGGGCAGGACGCGACCGCGGCGATGGTTCTGGCGCTCGGCATTGCCGCGAACCAGGGCGGCGGCATCGTCGAACTCGCTGCGGGAACCTGGAACTTCGCGACACTGGGCGCGAGCTTCGTGGTCCCGTCGCACACGTCGGTGCGCGGCGCGGGGCGGCATCTGACCAAGGTGATCTGGAACGACACCAGCCCGTACAGCCTGTTCGCCTCGTCCGGCACCAGTGCCGCGCGCGCTGCCGACATCGAGTTCTGCGACTTCACGATCACCGGAAGCTGGGCAACCAACGGCGAGGGCGGCACCTACCCGTTCCTGATGGTCTTCGTCGACGGCCTGCATTGGCGCAACATCTGTTCGGAATACAGCCGGGTGATGGGCATCGTGGCGCGGAACTGTACCGACGTGTCGGTGCGCGGCTGCGTCGTCCGCTACTGCGCGCGCGATGGCATCAACCTGGCGGAATGCGCCGCGGTGACCATCGAAGGCAATACCGTCGAGCATTGCGACGATGATGGCATCGCGGTGCATTCCGACATCTTCGATCCCTGGGTCGTGCGCAAGAATGTGGTCATCGCCAATAACCGGGTGTTCGGCTGCCAGGGCATCAAGGTGCTGGCGCCGCGGGCGACCGCGGTGATTGGCAATGTCATAGATTGCTGTCGTGCACAGGGGATTTCCTTCGCGACCGAACCGGCCTCATCGACCAGCACCGAGGGTATGTCGGCCGCGATGGTCTCGCTGATCTGTGGCAACGTGATCACCAACACGATCAGCCGGCAGAATATCGACAACCTCAACCAGAACGCCCCGGGCATCTTCATCACCGGCGACAGCGCCCGCGCGGGGACGCTGGCCGCCCCGCCGGGCGAGGCCAAAAACTCCAACGCGACGGTGATCGATCCCTATCCCTACTACGCCGCCAACAGCAATCTCACGACCGTGGCGACCAGCGGCAGCCATGCGCTGATCGTCGCCAACAACTTCATCGCCCGCCTGCTGCCCGCCTGCAACGGCACGGTGACGACGCCGAAAGTCTATGCGCATTACAGCGACTATGGCTTCGGCCAGATGTTCACCCGCACCGGCTGGCTCAATCCGCAGCTTGCCGAGGCCGATATGTCCGACAACGCGGTGGTGCTGAGCGGCGGCGTGATCCGCGATGTCCTGGTCTGCGACAACGTGATGCGCGGCCAGGCCAGCGGCCTGGCGCTGCAGGCCGCGACACGGCTCGAGAACATCGTCTTCCGTGGCAACCAGGTGATCGATTGCCGCAGCTATGGCGTGCTGGTGAACACGGCGGCGACGATGCGCGCCTATATCGACGACAACATCTTCGATCTCGATCCGTTTCACCGCACCAACCTGCGCGGCGCGGCGGGGACATGGACGGCACTCGGCGAGCCGACCGGCATCAAAGTGCAGGCGGGCAGCGGCGGCATCGTGCGGCGCAACGTGTTCCGCAATCTCTGCCGCGACAGCGATGTCGCGACCGACGCGGTGAACAGCGGTTGGTTGTTCGACGGCAACATCGTCGAGGCCGATCCGGCGACGACCGGTTTCTCGACGGCGAACAAGGGCGTGGGCCAGGTCCGCGCCGCCGCCGGCGTGCTGCTGACCCAGGCCGACAGCAATCCGGGCTCGGCGACCTTCGGAAAGATCCTGACGACACCAACGGGTTCGGCGACCGCCATGCCGTCCAGCGGCAAGTGGCTGAGTGGCCACTACGTGCGCAACGCGGCGCCGGCGGTGAGCGGCGGGCTGATGACGCTGGGCTGGGCGCGGCTGACCACGGGGTCCGGCAACGTGCTCGGCACCGACTGGTCCCAGGCGCTGGCGATCGGCGGCAGCGTGTCGGCGTCGTCGGTGTTGGCGGGGCCGGCGAGCGGCTCGGCGGCGCCGACCTTCCGCCAGCTCAGCGCCGCCGATGTCAGCGGCGCGATGGCCAATCCGGCGGTCACGAGCACCTACACTGCCAGCGGGGCGATCGCGCCGACCGACAACGTTGCGCTGGTGAATGCGGGTTCCCCGGTGAGCATGACGCTCGCCGCCGGCCCCGCGGATGGCCACCCGATCGTCGTGAAGCGCTATGGCATCGGCGCGGTGACATTGACCGCGACCATAGACGGGGTCGTCGGCGCCAAGGTGGTGATGAATTCGACGGCTCTGAAGGAAGCGGTGTCGCTCGCGTGGTCCCAGAGTCTGGCGTCCTGGTTGATGATCTGAGGAGCGAAACATGACGGTATTCTCGAGCAATCCCTCGACCGGGCTCGGCGCCCTGGCCGCGGTGCCGGCGGGGTCGACCAACGGCACGGCCCTCGGCACACCGCCCGACGGCGCGGTCGGCGCGCGGCTCTATCTTCCCTCCGGCGCCTCGGTCAGCTTCACCGTCGCCGCCACGGCGCCGACCGCAGCTCCCTCGCCGGTATTCACGATTTCGCAGGCAGGAACTGGGCCGAACTGGGATGAGGCCCTTGCGGGCGGCCAGATGATCTATGTGACCGCGACCACCGGGGCGCCGTTGTTCCGGTGGTTCTAGGCGCGATCGCATAAGGCCGATGGGTCAGAAAGCGAGAATCGCGCTCTTCCTCAATAGGTCGCTAGGTCAAGATTGGTTGGACCTCAGCCAATCATGATCTAGCGGGTGCCCCGCGCACCGCACGGTGAGCGATAGCGGGTCTCCGCAGGCCCGCGACAGCGTCGCCCCTCCTTCCTTTTCCCCCGGGGAGTCCCGCAGTGACGATCTACTATACCAGCAACGACCCGACCCTCGGTTTCGACGCCACCACCGCCGGCACGCTGCCCTCGACCTGGACCGCCAAGGTCGGCACCTGGCAGGTGGGCACGACGCAGCCCACCGGCAGCCACACCAAAAGCCTCGGCTCGACGACCCATGCCGATGGCGACGTGGCGCTGGCCACCGGCATGACCGCGCAGGCGGATATGTCGGTGTCCCACACTCAGAAGATCCCGAATCTCTCCGCCGGCAACGCGCCGATGATCGGCGTCATCCTGCGCATGGATGCGGCCTACCAGAATGGCTACACCGTCGTCGTCTCCGCCGCCGGCGGGCTCGGCAATCTCAGGCTGATGGTCTTCAAGCGCGTTGGCGGATCCTATTCGTTGCTGACGACGTCAGCGACGATCCCCGGGATAACCTTCGCCTCGACCGACACGGTGATGCTGCGCGCGCAGATCCAGGGCAGTGCCATCGGCGTCAAGCTGTGGCCGACGCGCATCGCCGAGCCCGGCGCCTGGCATGTGACGCTGAGCGATTCCTCGGTGAGCGCCGCCGGCTATGCCGGTCTTTATTATGCCCTCGATTCCGGCAGCGCGGTGGCGATGGCGGTTGACGACGTCATCGTCACCGACGCCGCCAGCCTGACCGTCGCCAATCCCGGCGCCGTCGGCGCGGGCGCCGCCATGGTCGTGAGCGGAACCTATACCGGCCCCGATCCCACCGGCCTCAACTACCAGTTCGATTCAGCCGGCTACGCGGCTGCGCCGAGCCCGACGATCGGCGGCGGCAGCTTCAGCTTCACCGTCACCGCCCCCTCGGCCGGCACCCATACCGTCAGCGTGAAGGAAGCCAACAACACCGCCATTTCCGGCACCTCCGGTTCCTTCACCGCCGGGGCCGCGACCCTCACCATCGCCACGCCCGGCACCGTCCTTGCCGGCCAGGCGATGACCCTGAGCGGCACCTACGCGGGCGCCGCGCCGACCGGCCTCAATGTCCGTTTCGACAGCGGCGCCTACACCGCCGCCGCCTCGCCCACCATCGCCAGCGGCGCCTGGTCGGCCTCCGCGACGGCGCCGGGTGTCGGTCCGCATACGGTCTCGGTGCAGGAAGCCAACAATACCGCGATCGTCGCCACCAGCGGCAGCTTCACGGTCAACGTCGCGCCGAGCGATCCTGGCCTCGCCTACGCCCCCTATGTCTGGAATGTGCAGGCGGCATCAGCGACATCGGCGAATGCCGGCGCCTGGTTCCGCACCCTCTTCACCGGCTCCGTCTGCACGCTGAACTTCGACGTCTCCGCCATGGTCTCGCCAGCCTCGCAGATCTGGTGGCGCATCGACAACGGCCCCTGGACCCAGGCGACCGTCGCGGCGAGCGTCAGCTGCGCCGTGCCGGCGGCCACCGCGGGCAATGCCGATGTGCCGTATCACCTGCTGGAGGTCATCGTGAAATCGACGACCGAGACGCAGAACCGCTGGAACACCGGCACTTCGACGCGCGTCGTCTTCACCGGCCTCGGCCTCGCCGCCGGCGCCCTGCTGGCGACGCCGGCGTCGGCGCCGATCAATATCCTGGCCCTTGGCGACAGCATCACCGAGGGCGTGCGCGCGCTCGGCGAGAGCGCCACGAACGACACCGATCGCAACGATGCAGCCCTCGGCTGGGCCTTTCGCCTCGGGGCGCTGCTCGGCGCCGAGATCGGCGTCGTCGGCTTCGGCGCCCAGGGCCTGCTCGCCGGCGGCTCCGGCAACGTGCCGGCGCTGCCCAGCGCCTATGCCTGGCTCTACAGCGGCGCCGCCCGCAGCTTCGCCACGCTGCCCGGGCTGATCGTCATCAACATCGGCACCAACGACGGCACCAGCAACACCGTGGCGGCCATGACGTCGCTGCTGAACGGCCTCATCGCCGCCTGCCCCGGCGCGCCGATCGCCGTGCTGCGCCCGTTCAACGGCGCGCAGTCGGCGAATCTCCAGGCAGCGATTGCGGGATGCGCGAATCCCTCCGCCTGCCACTGGATCGACACCACCGGGTTTTTCAACACCGGCTACGGCGCCGACAGCCTCGGCCTGCATCCGTCGGGGCCGAACAATCTCGGCCGCATCGCTCCAGCGGTGGCCGCCGCGCTGCGGCCGCTGATCGCGGGCAACGCGGCGCCCGGTTTTCGCGGCGGGTTTCAGCGGGCTTTGCTTGGATGAGGGGCGTGTCATGACGGAACCGGTATGGACGGCGGCCGAAAGCGAACTGGGCCGCGTGCTCGGCCGGCTGGAGGCGAAAGTGGCGGCGATAGAGGGCCGCATCGAGCGGCTGGAAGCCGGCTCCACGGCCCGCATGGCGACGATCGAGCAGAAGCTCGACGGCGTCGTCAGCACGCTGGCGCAGAGCCTGGGCGCGGTGAAGCTGGTGCATTGGCTCGGCGGCGCCGGCGTGGCCGCGCTCGGCTTCGTTGCCAGCCTGGCGTGGCGGCAGGGGAAATAGGGAGGATCTCATGGGTGCGTTGATTCCGCTGGCGATCTCGCTGGCGCCGGAAATCGGCAAATGGCTCTTCGGCGCCGCGGGCGAGAAAACCGCCACCGCCGTCGCCCAGGTGGTGCAGAGCGTCACCGGCACGACCGACGAGGCGGTGGCCAGCCAGGCCATCGCGTCGAACCCGCAGCTCGCCGCGCAGCTGCGCGTCCAGCTCGCGCAGATCGCCGCCACCGAGGAACAGGCCGCCCGCCAGGCCGAACTCGACGTGCTCTCCACCCGCCTCAAGGACGTCGCCGACGCCCGCGCCCAGACCGTCGCCTTGGCCCAGGCCGGCAGCGGCGTGCAATGGGCCCCGGCGGTGGTGAGCTTCGTCGTGCTGATCACCTTCGGCACCGTCATGTGGGCCGCGCTGACGCGCGCTCTGCCCACCGGCTCGGAAACCATTCTCAACATGCTCCTCGGCACGCTCGCGGCCATGGCCACCTCGGTGGTCAGCTACTGGGTCGGCTCCAGCGCGGGGAGCCAGCAGAAGACGGACCTGCTGTATCGCAGTGCGCCGGGCGGGGGGCGGTAAAGGAAGCGATGTTCTTTTTGGAAAAAGAACCAAAAACTTTTGCCCGTTTGCAACGTCGTGACTGATCAGCAGGGGAGCGGCGAAGCCAACAATTGTTTGCTTCGCGCACGGTGCCTGCCGATTCACTCCGCCGCCAAACGGTCAAAAGTCTTTTTGCTTCTTTTTCTTCAGAAAAAGAAGACTTCCTTCCCCTTGACTCCGCAAGGAACATAACAAGAACATAGGTCCATGGCCTATGCCGAACTCGCCGTCGCCACCCCCTTCTCCTTCCTGCGCGGCGCCAGCCAGCCGGACGAGCTGGTGGCGCGTGCCGGGGAGTTGGGCATTGCCGCCCTGGGCATCGCCGACCGCAACACGGTCGCCGGCGTCGTCCGCGCCCATGAGGCGGCCAAGGCGGCGGGGCTGCGCATTCTCCCCGGCGCCCGGCTCGTCTTCCGCGACGGCACCCCGGAGCTGCTCTGCTACCCCACCGACCGCGCCGCCTGGGGCCGGCTGACGCAGTTGCTTACCCTCGGCAAGAGCCGCACCCGCAAGGGCGAATGCGACCTCGATTTCGCCGATCTCGCCGCCCACGGCGCGGGCCAGATCCTCATCGCGCTCCCCCCCCAGCGCCTCGACGCCGCCTTCACCGGGCGCCTGGAGACACTGCGCAAAACCTTCCCCAACCGCGCCTACCTCGCCGCCAGCCGCCGTCACCGCGGCGACGACGCCGCCCGCCTGCGCACGCTGGCCGACCTCGCGGCCCACACGCGCCTCCCGCTGGTGGCCATCAACGACGTCCTCTACCACGCCCCCGAGCGCCGCCCGCTGCACGACGTCATGACCTGCATCCGCCTCGGCACTACCATCGCCGCCGCCGGCCGCGCCTTGCAGCCCAACGCCGAGCGCCATTTGAAGTCCCCCGCCGAGATGGCGCGGCTTTTCCGCGCCCATCCCGGCGCCGTGGAGCGCACGCTCGACGTCGTCTCCCGCTGCACCTTCTCGCTCGACGACCTCTCCTACGAATACCCCGAGGAGCCCATCCCCCCCGGCCTCACCGCCGACGAACATCTGGCCGCGCTCACCTGGTCCGGGGCGGCGCAACGCTACCCGCAAGGGATCCCCGACCCCCTCCGCGCCACGCTCGACAAAGAGCTCCGCCTCATCGCCGAGCTGCGCTACGCCCCCTATTTCCTCACCGTCCACGACATCGTCGCCTTCGCCCGCGGCCAGGGCATCCTCTGCCAGGGCCGCGGCTCGGCCGCCAATTCCGCCGTCTGCTACTGCCTCGGCATCACCGCCGTCGACCCCACCCAGATCGACCTCCTCTTCGAGCGCTTCGTCTCCGCCGAGCGCCGCGAACCGCCCGACATCGACGTCGATTTCGAGCACGAGCGCCGCGAGGAGGTCATCCAGTACATCTACCAGCGCTACGGCCGCCACCGCGCCGGCATCGCCGCCACCGTCATCCACTACCGCCCCAAGATGGCCGCCCGCGAGGTCGGCCGCGTCATGGGCCTCTCCGAGGACGCCACCGCCGCCCTCTCCGCCCAATCCTGGAACGCCGCCGGCAACCTCTGGCCCGACGAGCGCCTGACCGAAATCGGCCTCGACCCCGCGAGCCCCATCGTCCGCCGCACCGTCACCCTCGCCCGCGAACTCATCGGCTTCCCCCGCCACCTCTCCCAGCACGTCGGCGGCTTCATCCTCACCAAGGGCGCGCTCGACGAAACCGTCCCCATCGGCCCCGCCGCCATGGAGGGCCGCTCCTTCATCGAGTGGGACAAGGACGACATCGACACGCTGGGCATCATGAAGGTCGATATCCTCGCGCTCGGCATGCTCACCTGCATCCGCAAGGCCTTCCGCCTGCTCGAGGCCCGCGGCATCCCCATCGGCGCGCTGGCCGACGTGCCGCGCGAGGACCCCGTGGTCTACGACATGCTCTGCCGCGGCGACTCCCTCGGCGTCTTCCAGGTCGAGAGCCGGGCGCAGATGAACATGCTCCCCCGCCTCCGCCCGCGCCGCTTCTACGACCTGGTCATCGAGGTCGCCATCGTCCGCCCCGGCCCCATCCAGGGCGACATGGTCCACCCCTACCTCCGCCGCCGCCAGGGCCTCGAGCCCGTCGAATTCCCCTCGCCCCATCCCGACCACGGCCACCCCGACGAGTTGCGCCGCGTGCTCGGCAAAACCCTGGGGGTCCCGCTGTTCCAGGAACAGGCCATGCGCATCGCCATCGAGGCGGCGAAATTCACCCCCGGCGAGGCCAACGCGCTGCGCCGCGCCATGGCCACCTTCCGCAACGTCGGCACCATCCACAAATTCCACACCCAGATGGTCCACGGCATGACCGCCCGCGGCTACACCGAGGATTTTGCCGAGCGTTGCTTCCGCCAGATCGAGGGGTTCGGGACATACGGCTTCCCCGAAAGCCACGCCGCCAGCTTCGCCCATCTCGTCTACGTCTCGGCCTGGCTCAAGTGCCACCACCCCGCGACCTTCGCCGCCGCCCTGCTCAACTCCCAGCCGATGGGCTTCTACGCCCCGGCGCAGATCGTGCGCGACGCGCGCGAGCATGGCGCCCCCGTCCGCGCCATCGACGTCAACGCCTCGGCGTGGGACTGCACCATCGAAGCCGAGGGCACGCTCCGCCTCGGCCTGCGCCTGATCGACGGTTTCCGCGAGGACTGGGCCACCCAACTTACCGCCCGCCGCGGCGCCGGCTTCCGCGACTTCCCCGCTCTCGCCGCCGCCCGCCTCCCGCGCCCGGCGTTGGTCGCCCTGGCCGAAGCCGACGCCCTCCGCAGCCTCGGCCTCGATCGCCGCGCCGCCCTCTGGCAGGTCCGCGGCCTCAAGGACGACTCCGACCTGCCGTTGCTCGCCCACCTCCCCGTCCAGGTCCGCCCCGCGCCGCTGCCGTTGATGAACCTCCCCGAACACGTCGCCGCCGACTACCAGTCGACCGGCCTGTCCATCAAAGCCCACCCGCTGCGCTTCCTCCGCGCCACGCTGGCCGCCGAGCGCGCGATCACCTGCGCCGAAGCCGCCACCCTGCGCGACGGAGCCAAGCTCCGCGTCGCCGGCGTCGTCCTCGTCCGCCAGCGCCCCGGCAGCGCCGGCGGCGTCGTCTTCGCCACCATCGAGGACGAAACCGGCATCGCCAACATCGTCGTCTGGCCCGCCATCATCGAGCGCTTCCGCCGCGCCCTCGTCGCCAGCTCCCTCCTCCTCGTCGACGGCCGCGTGCAACGCTCCCGCGAGGGCCTCGTCCACGTCATCGCCGACACCCTGGAAGACCGCTCCGCCCTGCTCGCCCGCCTCGAAAGCCCCGCGCCCCCCCTGGCCCGCGCCGACGAAATGCCGACTCGCCTGCCACGCTCACGCGATTTTCATTAATAGTTGGTTAGAGTTACTCTTCGAGACTGTGAATTGCACACAGCTGTCATCAAGTCCATTAAGCTGAGGCTCTGGCCGCAGCGCCCCGCCGCGCGCCCCATCATCTCAGGATCACCGCCCGACGTGCCCAACGATACCGCCTCGACTCCCCCCAGGAAGCGTCCCACCGCCCCGGCCCGGGCCACCCCGCCCCCGCCCATCCCCGACGCCCGCCCCTTCCTCTTCCTGCACATCCCCAAGACCGCCGGCACCTCCTTCCTCACCACGCTGCAGAACCTGTTCGGCGAACAGCATGTCCTGCGCCTGGCCATGGAAACGCCCGACCTGTTCGCCCGCGTGCACGCCGTCGCCACCGGCGAAACCACGGGCGTCGCCTGCCTCAGCGGCCACCTCGCGGCCGACGTCCTCGCCCCCTGCCTCGACCGCTTCCGCCCCTTCACCATCCTGCGACACCCCGTTGCGCGCGTCTTCTCGCTGTTCCGCTTCCTGCGCAAAAACCCCGACATCGAAGCCCTCGGCCTGCCCCGCGGCTTCTCCTTCGACCAGTTCCTCGCCAGCACCGCCCCGGAAATCATCTCCCAGCGCGACAACGGCATGACCCGGATGCTTGCCGGCAACGCCGCCTTCACCACCCCCGGCCAACCCGGCTTCGACGCCATCGACGACCACCCCGGCCTCGTCAGCCAGGCCATCGCCCTGCTCGAAGGCATCGACTTCGGCATCGCCGAAGACATGCCCGGCACCCACCGCATCATCGAAGCCGCCTGGAACATCCCCTTCGCGCTCGACGAAATGGTCCTCAACACCACCGAGCTCGACGGCAATCACAAGAACTGGCGCCACGTCCAGGCCATCGTCGAACGCAACCGGCTCGACATCGCCCTCTACGACACCGCCGTCGCCCTCTTCCGCGACCGCCTCGCCGCCCTCGACCCCACGCCCCAGGCCCGCCCCCTCGCCGCCGGCATGCTCTACCGCCCGGCCTCGGACGACTGGGTCGCGCTCGACCACGTGCCCGGCCGCCAGGGCTTCCACGCCTGGTTCGAGGACGGCCTCGCCTGGATCAACGACGGCCCCCCCGCCCGCCTCCATCTCGCCGGCACCGATGCGCCGCAGCAGATCGCCCTGCGCCTCTTCGGCATCGACCCCGACTACCCCTTCGACGACGTCCGCCTCCACCTCAACGGCCGGCCCCTGCGCTTCCGCGCCACCGAACGCGAAGACTACTGGTGCACCCTGGAAACCGGCGCGGTGGCCCTCCCCGAAGCGATCAACACCCTGTCCATCACCGTGCCGGCCTTCATCGCCGTGCGCGACCGCGACCCCACCTCGATCGACACCCGCAAACTCGGCATCGCCGTCACCAGCCTGCGCATCGTCCCCGCCACGGCCACGGCCATCGCCACACCTCCCGCCAACCCCCGCGTCGCCCGCGCCACCCACAGCCTCGCCCGCCTGCGCACCCGCCTGACCCCGCGCACGGCCGGCCTCCGCCCCAGCTTCGCCCCACAGCCCGACACAGCCTACGCCGTCGCCGATATCCCGGGCCGCCGTGGCTTCCACCCCGTGGAAGCCGACGGCTTCGCCTGGCTCACATCCACCCAGCCCGCCCGCATCCGCTTCACCAGCCCCGCCACATCCCCCCTCCGCCTCAGCCTGCGCATCTATACCGTCATCCCCAAATACCCCGTCGAACGCCTCCTCCTCCGCCTCAACGGAAACCCCATCACACACGACGGCCAAACCACCACCGACCAGTGGCACACCATCCTCACCGAACCCCTCACCCTCATCCCCGGCACCAACGAACTCACCCTCGACCCCTCCCACTTCATCTCCCTCCGCCTCATCAACCCCACCACCCCCGACCCACGCTACCTCGCCCTCGCGCTCCGGAGCCTCACGCTCCTCACCTAGATCGTGATTGGTTTAGATCAAACCAACCACGATCTAGAAAGCTATTGAAGAAGAGCGCGATTCACGCTTTCTGACCCAACGGTCTCAAACGGTCTCTCAGAACATGGAGGAGTGGGGGGTGGTGCGGAGTTTGTGGTCGCCGAGGACGTAGCTGAAGCTGCCTTCCCGGTCATAGCGGCGCAGGCGGCCGAGGCTGATGCCGTCGCGGGCGATCGTGGCACGGGCTTCGTCAAGATAGCGCGGGGCCAGGGCTTCGATCGTTTCGCGGTTCAGCAGGTTCTGGCTGGCCGAGGTATCGGTTTTCCCTGGGCGATGGCGCATGGTTCGGGCGATGGTGCGCGAGAGTTGGGGCGTCATGTCGAAGCCGACGAATGTGGCCAGGCGGGCCGCCACGGCGCGTGGCTGGGTGGCAAGTGTCTCATGGTCGACGACGAGGCAGGCCTTGCCGAGCGCGGCGGCGATCTGGGTGAAGCCGTGGTCGATGGCGACAATGGCGTAGGCGCAATCGGCGATCGCCGCTTTCATGCGGTCCTCGTCGGTTCCCGCGGTGTTGCGCCGGCTGGCCCGCAGGGTCCAGCCGGCCAGCAGGTTCGAAACGCAGAGCTTCACCGGATCGCGCCGCAGCAGGACGAAGCGTGCGCCCGGGAACAAGTCGTGCAGGAAGCGGGCGACGAGCGGCGTGTGATAGCGGATTTCCTTGAAGCCCCAGCGGTGTCCTTCCGGCACTTCACGGGTGAAGGTCGTGCGGATGAAGTCGCGGCACCAGCGGCGATAGGCGTCGCGTTCGAAGGGGCTGAGCCAGGGATTGAACTTTTTCGGCCGGGTCTTGTTGCGCCGGACGAAGATCGGCAGGTGGCGCCCGGCGAGCGGCGAGGTCATGCCGGGAAAATGGCGGATCATGTCGTCCAGCATGGCCAACTGGTTGATGAAGCCGCCATGTTCGCCCCAGATGACGATCCCCGGTACGCAGTTGAGCATGCGCGCCAGGGCCGTGCCGCCGGAGCGGTGAATGGTGAACACGAAGATAGGCCGGTCGTCTGGCGGCGGGGTCTCCATGATGGCCCTCCGTGACGGAGGCAAAATATCGAGTCGTAACGCAACGAACAAGTCGCCCGACTCAGGCGAACAGGCCGTGCAGGAACCAGCGTGGGGGGGTGGTGAGGCCGGTGCGGAACAGCCAGAAGCGGGCGCCGTTGGTGTCTTCCACGCGGTAGTAGTCGCGGATGAGGTCGGATTCCCTGCGGGTGTCGTCCTGGGTGCGGCGCCACCATTCCGCGGCGATGCGCTCGGGGCCGGTGGCGGCGCGCACGCGGTGCAGCGCACCGCGCCAGCGGAACAGGATGGGGGGGTCGTCGGGCACCAGGGCGGTGGCGTCGATGGCTTCGGGGCGCTTGAGGAGCCGGATGGGCCGTTCGGCGCTGGGGTCGTATTCCCAGGCCGGCGCGGCGGCGAGGGGGGGCAGGCGGCGGGTGCCGCGCTCCGGCACGTGGCTGTTGCCGGGCGCGGTGCGCCAGAGCTGGGCGGGTCCGAGGCGGTTGGCGAGGGCGTCGAGGGTTGTCGCCAGGGCCCGTGCCTCTTCCTGCCCGAGGCTGCCGAGCGCGGCCTGCGGCGCGCTGAGCGGCTCGACGTCATCGGCGTCGAGGACGGCGGCATCGATGCCGAAGCCGGGGGCGACGGTATCGAGCTTGGCGGCGAGCAGCTTGGTGACATAGGCGGGATCGCGCACCGGGGCGGCGGTGCCGATGGCGATGCTGGGCCGCGCGCCGTCGACGCGGATGAAGGTGGCGGTGAAGTGCCTGGCCCCGCGCACCGCGGCCTCGAGCCGGGCGCAGAGCGCGCGGGCGAGGGCGTCCAGGCTGCGCGCGAGGTCCTCGGGCGTGCCGATCGGCTCCACGAAGGCCAGCCGCTCGCTCCACGGCATCGGCGGCCGCGGCCAGGCGATCGCCTCCTCCACCGCCCCGAACGCCTGGTCGAGCCGCAGGGTGGGCATGGCCCCGAACCGCGAAGAAATCTCGCCGCGCGGCTGCCGGGCGAGCTCGCCGATGCTGCGCAGACCCAGCCGGCGCAGGCTGGCGACGGTGCGCGGCTCCAGCCGCAGCAGCGCCACCGGCAGCAGCTCCAGCGCCGCCCGCTCCCCCCCGGGCTTGACGATGGTGGAGGCCCCCCGTGCCGTCGCCGCGCGCGCCAGCGCCCAGGCCGCCCCGGGCGTCCCGGCGATGGCGATGCGATGCGGCAGCTGGTTGCGCTCCAGCCGCGCCGAGAGATCCCCCGCCAGTCCCGTCTCCCCGCCAAACAGATGCTCGCACCCGGCGATGTCCAGCAAAACCCCATCCGGCGGATCGGGGGCGGCCAGCGGCGTGTAGCGCTCCGCCCAGGCCGCGAGTGCCGCCAGCGCCGCCCGGTCGGCCGCCGCATCGGCCTCCACCACCTCCAGCTCCGGACAGATCGCCCGCGCCTCCGTCAGCGCCTGCTCCGCTGCCAGCCCCGCGGCTGCCGCCAGCGGACACACCGCGGCCAGCCGCCGCACCCCCCGCACGGTCTCCACGGTCGCCAGCGGCGCCCTATCCGGCGCTGCGCCATCCGGCACGTGCATCTGGCGCCGCAACCGCAGCGTCGGCCAGCTCGGCAACCACACGGAAAGGATGCGCCGCATCGAAACCTCCAGTCATATCCATCGCTTCCATGATCCAGGCCCCCTCCACCCCACCCCGCGCATGCACCAGCTCGACGCGCCATCGCGGCCTCCCAGGATCCCCCGCGGCAGCGAAGCGCGAGCGGCCACTATCGCCCTCAAGCGCACTCGGAGCGGGCGCCACCCGCCACCGCGTCACCGCCGACCCCGCCGCCTCCTCCGCCCCCTTCCGCCCATAGGGAAACCGCCGCAGCACGAACCCGGTCACCCCATGCTTCAGGCAGGCCAGCTGCAACCGCCGCCCGGCGATCCGCCCCACCCGCCCGATCTCCCCCACCGCCGCCACCGCCGCTCCGCCCCGCAGCACCGTCTCCAGCGCCGCCAGCGTCCCCGCGTCGTCCGGCGTCTGCACCTGCACCACGCAGCCGGGATCGAGCCCGAGGCCCAGCAGCCCCGCCGGATGCAGGTCCGCCACCTCCCCGATCCAGAACACCCGCCCCGGTCTCTCCCGTGTCAGCCCCCCCAGCACGCCGGCCAGGAACCCCGCGCAGGCCGCCCCCGTCTCTCCCTCGATCCCAGTCGCCGCCACCTCGTGCAACGCCCCCAGCGCCAGCCCACGCCCCGCCAGACAGTCATCCACCCGGGCATCCCCGAACCCCCACACCCCCCACGCCGCGCGCGGCTCCAGCGCCGCGAGGCGTGCGCGCAGGGCATCGAGAACGCCAGGAGGAGGGGCGGGGGAGGGGGTCATCATCGGCGGTCGATCTGAGAAAATGTTCGCTATTTGTTCCCTACTGATTCCCCAAACGGAGTCGGGAGTCAACGAAATAGGACGCCCCATAGGACTCTGGGCCTGATCGCGTGATTCACGCTTTCCGACCCATCGGCCTCAAGCGATCACGCTCTGGTCCCGCCACGCACGGCAGACCCGCCCAAAACTGCCACCAAATCGCCGAACTCTCCCGGCATGATCGTCACACTCCATCCGGTAGCGACATGTCCATCACCCTCTCCCGCCGCCCCGTCCTCGCTTTGCCAGCCACCAGCGCCGACACCGTGCGCGGCATCATGCTGATCACGCTGTGCTACCTGCTCTTCGCCTTCAGCGACGTCGCCGCCAAGTTCGCCATCCCCGTCGCCGGCGTCACCGGCGCCGTCCTCGCCCGCGGCCTGCTCGGCTCCGCCACCGTCTTCGCCCTCACCGCGCGCGACGGCCGCGCCGGCCTCGCCCGGCTGCGGCCCGTCCGCTGGCGCCTGGTCATGCTGCGCGGCATCGTCCAGGCCTTCTCCGCCATCACCTGGTTCGCCGCCTGGACCACGATGACGCTCGCCGACTCCTACGCCGTCGGCTTCACCACCCCCCTGATCGCCACCCTGCTCGCCGTCCTCTTCATCGGCGAACGGCTCGACTGGCCGCGCATCATCGCCACCATCGTCGGCTTCACCGGCGTGATGATCATGCTCCGCCCCGGCAGCGGCCTGTGGAGCCCCACGCTGGTGCTCCTCCTCGCCGGCGTCGTCCTCTCCGCCGTCGCCCGCATCATGACCCGCCAGCTCTCCCGCACCGAAACGCCCGAGAGCCTGTCCTTCATCCTGCTGCTGATCCACATCCCCATCGGCGTGGCGATGCTGTGGTTCATGCCCATCCCCGGCCTCACCGCCCAGGGCCTGATGGCGCTCGCCGGCCTCGGCCTGTTCACCGCGCTCGCCCAGCTCGTCAACGCCCGGGCCTACGCGCTGGCCCCGGTCTCCGCCCTCGGCCCCTTCGACTATTCCTCCATGCTCTGGGCCGTCACGCTCGGCTGGCTCTGCTTCGGCGAACTGCCCAACGCCTCGGCCATGCAAGGCGCGGTGGTCATCGCCGGCGCCGGGCTCTACAGTTTCTTCTCCGAACGCAGCCGCCGCAGCCTGGAGCGCGCATGACCTTCCTGACCGAGCCGGAGCCCGTCCGCGGCGCCGTCCTGCCCATCGCCCCCGGCATCAGCCGCATCGTCGCCCCCAACCCCGGCGGCTTCACCTACCACGGCACCAACACCTACCTCATCGAGGAAGATGGCGGGTACACCGTCCTCGATCCCGGCCCCGACATCGACACCCACCTCCAGGCCATCCTCAAGGCCACCAACGGGCGCGTACGAAAAATCCTCCTCAGCCACACCCACACCGACCACCTCGACAACCTCCCCGCCCTCAAGGCCGCCACCGGCGCCCCCGCCTACGGCTTCCACGCCAGCGCGGTGCCCCAATTCACCCCCGACATCCCGCTGCACGACGGCGACACCGTCGGCCCCTGGACCGCGCTGCACACCCCCGGCCACGCCTCCGACCACCTCTGCTTCGCCAGGTCCGACGGAATTGTCTTCACCGCCGACCACATCATGTCCTGGTCCACCTCCATCGTGTCCCCCCCCGACGGCGACATGACCGCCTACTTCGCCTCGCTGCGCCGCATGCTCGCCCGCGACGACAGCCTCCACCTCCCCGGCCACGGCCCCCCCATCACCGAAACCCGCCCCTACGCCCAGTTCCTCCTCAACCACCGCCAGCAACGCGAAGACGCCATCGCGGCCAAACTCGCCATCGGCCCGCAAACCGCCCTCGCCCTCGTCGACGCCCTCTACATCGGCCTCGCCGACCGCCTGAAACCCGCGGCCGTCCGCTCCGTCACCGCCCACCTCCACAAACTCCGCGACGAAGGCCGCGCCAGCGCCAACGGCGAGGTCTGGCACCCCACCGCATGACCGGCTTCATGGGCCTCCCCCAGGCCGACCTCGCCACCCTCTCCGCCGACATCGCCCTCCTCGGCATCCCCGCCGCCACCCCCTATCCCGGCGCCGGCGCCTTCTGCGGCGACGCCCCCGCGGCCATCCGCACCGCCATGGCCCCCAAAGCCGCCACACTCCACCACCACGACTTCGATTTCGACGCCCCCCTCCTCGAAGGCCTCCCCGCCAAAGCGGTCGACTGCGGCGACCTGGGATTCGATCCCAATGACCTCCCAGGCAACCGCGACCGTATCCGCCAGGCCATCACCACCATCCGGAGCCATAGCGCCGTCCCCATCATCATCGGCGGCGACGACTCCATCCAAATCCCCCTCTTCGAAGCCTTCGCCGGCGGCGGCCCCTACACACTCCTGCAAATCGACGCCCACATCGACTGGCGCGACGACGTCAACGGCGAACGCCACGGCCTCTCCAGCACCATGCGCCGCGCCGCCGAACAGCCGCACATCACCCGCATGATCCAGGTCGGCGCCCGCGCCACCGGCTCCGCCCGCCCCTCCGACACCGCCGACGCCCGCGCCTGGGGCAGCCAGATCATCACCGCCCGCTCCATCCACCGCAGCGGCATCGACCCCATCCTCGACCTCATCCCCACCAACTCAAACGTCCTCATCGCCTTCGACTGCGACGCCCTCGACCCCGCCATCATGCCCGCCGTCTCCGCCCTCTCCCCCGGCGGCCTCACCTACTGGCAAGTGATCGACCTCCTCCACGCCGTCGCCACCAAAGCCTGCATCGCCAACTTCAACCTCGTCGAATTCATGCCCAGCCGAGACCCCACCGGAACCGCCGCCCTCCTCGCCGGCCGCATCCTCGCGAACGTCATCGGACTCGTGGCACGCCAGGCGAAGTAAAGAGCCTCCGGCGGGCAAGGGCCCCGAGGCCCTTGCAACCCATCAACTCTCGCGGCTGTGGAACCGACCTTCAGTCGTAATCCCACAATTTCGCCGTGGAGAGTGGCGAAGCCCCGACTCACCTTGTGACCCGAGAGTGCTCGGTTTGGGAACCGGAGGAACGAGGCCGAAGAGGGAGGCAGTCAGTGGATTATTATTTTTCTTGACATTTCGACGCATATATATTAACATTGGTCCGTCGATGGCCGAAGTGTGTCTACTCCCCTTGAAATGGGGCCTCCGGACACCCTCGGTCCGTCATCATCTCAACACAAATTTTACGCACACAAGGCATCATACCAGCCCATCAGTGATGATGGGGTTCTGGACAGGTTATCCATACCCACTTACAACCGGGTTAGAAGCGGTCCTGCCGCGGAGTCGTCGACTCTGTGTCAAGTAGCAAAATGCTATTGACGTAGAGATTTTCGGAGACTTGGCGGCCGAACTAAGCTAATGTGTTAACTGCGCTTATGCGCCAGATAGGAGTTGACAATGCCCCAAGGCCCGCGAGGCGAGAGCCGCTCAGCCGATGCTATCGGCTGCGCCGTCGCCGTCGCTTGTATAGCGACGGGGGAGGCGGAAGATGATCGATATACAACGCCTGGTCGCATCCGTGGCGGGCGATCAGGGGCTGCTGCTTGTATGGAGCAGTTTGACACGAAATGGAGAAGTGAAGTTGCCAAGCGGGCTATGGAAGTCCGTTCGATTTAGGGGGTGCTGCGATGGTCGAAAGTGAACGCGATAAGCTGCTAACATTCCTTTTTGATCGGAATGATAAGCAGATTCGGAACGTCAAATTCTTCCGCGGAGATGCGCGAGAGTTGACGATCGATGACATGTGCCTTACCGCGCGGGAAGTGATCGCTGAAATGTGGGCGACGGAAGGCAATTGGGCTGATGATCCTCCGATCTCTAACCCGAGATAAAAATTTCATAAACGCTCTCGAAACCGTTAGGGCCTTCCTGTAAGTAGGAAGGCCCTTTCTGTTTCGAGAGAATGTTCATGACGGTCGCGCGGCTAATTCAAAAATTCTCCACTCACAGGAAGCCGGTTCAGGTAACAGACGTTCGGGACCAGATCGTGGAATGGGGGTATGCCGACAAGATCACAATTCGGCGCTTTGATAAGAATCCTGAAAACCTTTGGGGGAATATGACCGACTACGTCAATCTAGCTCCCTATGGTAGTAAGGAATGCGTGGTGGTTAACTATAACCATCATCTTTCTGTGCCGCTTCAAAGACTAGTGTGTGTCAAAGAGCTCATACATGTGATGGATACGGCTGCACTTCGAGTGTCATCGAAGCTTCAATTGCAAGAGTTGATCGAACAGATTTTGCATCCTGACGGTGATTATTCTGGCTTGAAAGCGCCTGCTCTTTTTGAAGACTATGCAGTATATCAAGCTCTTGCGATCTTGGCTCCAGAAGAGTGGCGAGAAGAACTGTATGATCGCTATCATAAGGAGCCGAACTCATCGATTGATGAAATCGCTAAAGCTTTTGATATTCCTCCAGAATATGCGGCGAATCTGGTTTCCCCCAGTTGGGAGGCTTTCCGGGCTCGGATGCTCCGGGATAACGAACATTCACCTTAGAAAGTAGATTCGTCTATTTCGAGGCGCGAAATCAACAAGCTATTCGCTTCGGCGCACGTTCATAACCTTTGTATGCTCTTTGCGTCGGATGGTATTGGGCGCATTTGCAAGGCACCCAAGAGTTTGCCATTCGGCATCCCGTTGACCCGTTCGACCGGCTGCCGTGCGAAGCAAGCCCCTATCATCTGAAGTCCGCCAATCCAGCCGCGTAAGTGGATGGGGTTCTCAGGGCCTCCAGGCCCTGAGCCGGCGGAGCCTTGCTTGCCTTACCCCTGCGCTCTCTTCAGCAGTTCTGCGACCGCTGCCGCCGCTTCCTCCGGCGTCCATCCAAGCGTCGCGTCCCCCACCACGATTTCACCATAGCTCCGATCCGCGAAGATCGTTTCCTCGAACCGGTTGAACAGCCAGGTCCCGCTCTCTCGCGCGATCGCCACCGCGGCGGCGTCGAGCCGCTCGACGGGGGCGTCGAGGTGGATCTGGAACGAGTTGCCGTGAGGCGTGCCAGGGATCAGGCGCACGCCGGGGATGGCGGCCAGGGCTGCGGCGACGGCGCAGGCGTGGCGGTGGTAGTCGGCCATGCGGGGGAGGTGGTGACGCATGCCGTCGAGGGCGGTGAGGATGTAGGGGAAGATGGTCGGCATATCGCCGCCGAAGCGCAGGCGCCATGGCTTGCAGGCGGCGATGAAGTCGGCGCTGCCAGCGAGCACGCAGCCGCCCATGCCGCCGAGGCCTTTGTAGAAGGAGACGTAGACGCTGTCGGCGAGTGCGGAGATTTCCGAGAGGCTACGGCCGTACCACGGCGCGATTTCCCAGATGCGTGCCCCGTCGAGGTGGAACGGCACGTTGCGTCCGCGGGCCCAGTGGGAGATGGCGGTGAGTTCGTCCCAGGAGGTTCCGAGGAAGCCCGCGCGGCGCAGCGGGATTTCGACGGTGACGGCGGCGAGCGGTTCGGCGAGGCGATCGAGGTCGGCGGTGGTGAACACCGCCCGGTCGGTGCCGACCCGGCGCGAGGTGAGCCCCGCGAGCGTGTCGAGCGTGTCGAGTTCGTCGAGCGCGATATGGCTTTTCGGGTGCAGCGCGATGGCGCGGCGGTTGGTGGCCTGCGCGTGCACGAGCAGTGCCGCCTGTTGCGCGGTGACGCCCTTGTGGAAGAACAGCGCCGCTTCCTTGCCGAGCAGGGCGGCGGTTTCGGCTTCCAGCCGCGCCATGGCGGGGCCTTCGTTGTAGACGTCGAGCAGGTCGTCGAGATGGGCGGATTTGGCGAGGCGATCGACCCAGGTGCGCGCGTCGACCTTGCCGTGGCCCCACAGGAAGCGGGTGCAGGCGTTACGCAGCGCGGGATCGGGCAGCAGGCGGGTCATCGGGCGGATCCTTCTGGAGCGCCCGGGTGTCGGGCCTAGCCGGCAGTTTCCATCGGATAGCCGAACGCGTCCATCAGCGGCCCGCAGAGCTCGGCGAACAGCGCCTTCTCGTCCTTGCTCCACGGCGCATTGGTCAGCGTCAGACGCCGCGACCAGTCATGCGCGGACAATTTGTCCTCGCGCGAGGTCGAGAGGAACGCGGCCAGCGCCCCGGCCCGCTCGGGCTGCCCGAGGAAGGCCGCGATGCGCGCGGACACCTCCGCGGTCGCATTGGTGAAATCGAACTGATCGACCTCCAGCAGCGCGATCGGCATGGTCCGCGCCCGCTGGATGCCTTCCATGACGCGCACCCAGTTCTCGCAGGCGTCGCGGAACCCGGCCTTGAACTTCTTGCGGTAGGATTCCACCACCTCGATGCCGCTGCGCCGGGTCATGATGATATGCGCGTCGGGGAAGATCGCCGGGATCACGCCGACGCTGTAGATCGCCTCGTCCGACGGTGTCTTGTCGGCGAAACCGCCTTCGCCATAGGTGCCGGAGTAGAAGCCGCGGATATTGGCGTAGATCGCCTCGGCGATCACGTCGATCGGCAGCAGCTTGATCAGCAGGTCTTCGGACTGATCCTGGAACCGTTCGAAATGCTGCCTGAGGTGATGCACCGCGTGGGCGACGGCGGGGATCACGTGGCTCTCGCCATGCGCCGGCAGGCCGAAGATCTCATGCATGGCCCGCAGCAGCACCGAGGTGCCGGAGCGCGGGCTGCCGATGACGAACACCTTGAGCGGCCCGGTCACCGCCGCCGGCGTCGGGTCGGCTGGCGGCGCGGCGGCGGGGCCGGTCGTGCGCACGAGGTCGGCCAGCACTTCCTCGGCCAGATCGGGTTCAACGGCGGCGGCCGGCGGCGGCGGCGCGGGCGGGGTTGCCCGCCCGTTCGGCGTCAGGTCGGCCAGCATGGCCTCGATATCATCCGCCTTCCGCTCCGCCAGGATATCCTGCGCCGGGTCGATCGCCACAGCGCTGGGGGCCACGGCGACGGGGGCCACAGCAACGGGGGCGGGGGGCGGCGGTGCTTCAGGGGCTGCGGCCGCCTTGCGCTTGCGCGGCCTGGCGGCCGGCTCGGGTGCCGCGGGTGCGGCATCGCGTTCGATTTCGGCGAACAGATCCTCGACCGACCCGGTCTGTTCCGCCTTCGCGGCGGGCTCCGCCGCCGGTGCCGGCGTCTCGGCCAGGATCGTCACCAGGCGCGCATTGGCGAGCGGAAACTCCGCCCCATCCGGCGCGATCGCGATGGTCTTGAGATCGCCGAGATCGGCCGCCGCCACGGGAATTGTCAGCGGCGCGGCGAACCCATAGGCGCCATCGCCGAAGCCGAGCTTCACGAGATCCTCGCGCGCCAGATCCGCCATCGCCGACGCCACGGCGATGCCGTCGAGCTGCACCGAGATCTCCAGCCGCATATCCGGCGCGTCGGGCAGAAACGCCCAGCCACGCACTTCGGACGGATCGATGTATTCTACAAAACCCTTGATATCCAAGGTGGTTCCCTATGCGTACGGGCGGACCCCAAGACGTCGGGATCGATCTGAAATACTCTGTTACGCCACCTTTCCTCCGGCGAAAACCCTACTCTCACAAAGCCGTGACGTGCGTGCCACGCCGGGCTCGCTCACCCCGGCCGCCGCCGCCGCGGGGCCGCCGCGGGCTTCACGGGCTCCGGCAGCGCGAGATCGGCGACCGCCTCGAGCGACGCCCCGAGCGACGCCCCGAGGGACGCGTCGGCCGTCGCCGCCGCCATGGCCGGCGCGGGCGCCACCGGCTCCGCCATCGCCGGCACGGACACGGGCGCCTCCACCGGCACCGGCGGCGGCTCCGCCGCGGCATAGGCCTCCAGATACCCCGCCACCATCACATCGCGCGACGCCGGCGGCTGGATATTGCCCACCAGGCGCTCCCACAGCCCTTCCTCCGTGCAAGCGCGCCGGATCGTCTCCGCCAGCGCCCGCACATCGGCCACCGCGAACAGCAGCCCGTCGGTATCGTGCCGGATGCGCTCCTTCGGCCCGCCGACGTTCGAGGCGATCACCGGCCGCTTGAACATCCAGGCTTCCGAAATCACCAGCCCGAAAATCTCCCACCACGTCGACGGCACCACGCACCAGTCGATCCGCGCCATCCGCTGCGCCAGCTCGTCGACATGGTACGAGCCGTTGAAGGTCACGATCTGCTCGGCGAAGGGCAGCTCCGCCTCGGCGGCGAGGAACGCCTCGACCTCCTTGCGCCGCTCCTCGCTGGCGTAGCGCAGGTTGTCGCCGTTGATCTCGACGACGAAATCCGTGAACCCCTCGGCGCGCAGCTGCTCCACCGCGCGCAGCAACACCCACACGCCCTTGTTGTCGACCATCTGGCCGAAGAAGCCGAAGCGGTTGCGCGTCTTGCGCTCGTCCTTCAGCGCCACGCCGCCGGAATAGTCGCGCTGCCCGTTGGTGACATGCGCGATCTTCGCCCGCTCCAGCCCCCAGTCCACGTAGTGCTCGATCATGAATTTGCTCGGCGCGGTGAAGCGGTCGACCACGTCGAGATGCCGCTTGATCCACATCTCCCGCATCAGGAAATGCTCCGGCCCGCGCTCGGGGAAACACTGGTGGCAGCGCACGTTCGATGCCCGCGTGCACAGGCTCTTGTCCGACGGCCGCAGCATGTGCCCGTCGGCCGCGCAGATCGAGACGAACTCGTGGAAGGTGAAGATGATTTTTGCCCGCGGCAGGATCCGCCGCGTCAGCGGGATCAGGTTCACCCCGAACAGCAGGAAGTGATGGAAGTGCACCACGTCGGGCTGGATCGTCTCGAGGAACTCGGCATAGGCCTCGATCAGCAGCGGGTTCGCCGCCTTGTGCCAGAGATAGTCGTAGTCGCGGTTGAGGAAGACGTATTCGTTCGGCCGGTTGTCGAAGCCGGTGATCCGCGCGCCGGACTTGTAGAGCGCCGCGAAGCGCGGCTCGATCGCCGCCAGCAGGATCGGCTCCACGCCCTCCTGCGCCTTGAGGCCCTCGAACAGCTCGTAGCAGATCTGCTGGGCGCCGCCGCGGACGAGCTCGGGATGGAACAGGCTGAGAAGAAGGACTTTCACCGGGCGGTCTCCACTTCATCCTGCCCATAGGGATCGGGGGCAGCCTCTTGCGTCGGCATGCGGCCGGTGATCAGCGGGTGGGTCGGGTGCGGCCCGAGCAGCCCGGCCTCCACCACATCCTGCCAGCGCCGCGAGAACAGCCAGCGGTTCACCGCCGAGCCGCCCTCATGCGGCGGCAGGCGGGTCGAGCCCTTGCCCTCGAAATGCCACAGCCGGATGTCGTGCAGCCACGGCGCCGTGCCGGCCTGCAGGCTCTTGAGGCACAGGTCGGCGTCCTCGTAATGGCCGAACACGAAATCCTCGGTGAAGCCGCCGAGCTGCTCGAACCAGGCGCGATCCGACGAGATGAACGCCCCCGTCACCGCCGGCACCGCGCGCGGCCGCAGGAACGCCGCGTTGTCCGGCGGCGCCCCCTTGCCGTAGTGCTCCACCCGCAGCAACCGCCGCCGCGTCAGCCCGCCCTTGGTCACCGAGATGGTGTCGTCGGCCTCGAAATACATGCCGGCATGCATCAGCGAGCCGTCGTCGTAATACAGCGGCGCCCCGAACAGCCGCGTCTGCGCCGCCGGCGCCCCATCCAGCACCGCCGTATGCCGCGCCGCCCAGTCGAGCGCATGGGGAAACACGTCGGGATTGACGTTGAGGATCCGGTCGCTGCGCGCCACCTGCAGCGCCACGTTGTTCGCCGCGCCGAACCCGGCATTCCCCGGCAGCACCATCACCGTCTGGCACACGCCATAGATGAAGCTGCCGATCCGCGCCTCGCGCATCAGCTGGTCGCCCAGCTCCGGGCTGTTGGACACGTAGATGAACTCATAGTCCTGGATGCCCGGCTGCCCCGCGAACAGCCCGTTCTGCACCCAGAGATATTCCGCCTTGCCATACAGGCACACCACGATCGAGCCACGCAGCTTGCCACGCGGGGTGCCGAAGCGCTGGAAATAGGGCGCCGAGACCAGCCGTCCCGTCATCGCCCGGTTGAACGCCACGATGCGCTCGCCCACCCCGCCATCGAGGCTGGCGATCCGCTCGACCATCGCATTCCCAGCGAAATCCGCTTCCGCCAGCCGGGTCAGCAGCGTGTTGCGCAGGTCGACCTCATCCATTTCCCGCACCGGCAGGTCGAAGCTCTGCGTCGCCCCGTTCTGCAGCCAGATCTCGACCGTCGCCCCGCTGCCCGCCGCGATCGTCTCGTCGCCGTAGAGGAAGGCCATGAAGCCGAAGCGGTGCGTGTTCGGCTTGCCGAGCGCCTGCTCGACGTCGCCGCGGCGGACGCGGATCAGGCTCGACGTGTCGAGCGTGATCCGCCACTGCGGCGTGATGACGCGGATGATCTCGACCGGCGAGGCGGTATCGTCCATCCAGCCCAGCAGCAGGATCGCCCCCGTCGTCGTCACCAGCAGCGCCTCGCAGGCCGCCGCGAAGCCGGCGGCGCCAGGCGTCTCCAGCACCACCTCGGCACGCGGCAGGATCAGCCGGTTGCGCGGCTCCATCGGCGTCGACGGCAGCCGCCTTCCCTCGCGGAACCCGTGCTGGACGAAGTGCTGATAGCCCGATTCGAACTCGCCATTGGCGATCGAGACGGCGACGTCCGGATTGATCCGCAGATAGCCGGCCTCGTCGAAATTCTCCTCGTCGAGGAATAGGTCGCCGAGCGGATCGGCTTCGCCTCCCCCGCCGAGATCGGTCAGAATGCGTGCGACTTCGTCACTCATGGGCAACCCTCATGGAAGCAGGCGCATCGCGCCAGGCGGGCGATCAGCGGGCGGGCGGCGTGCACCATCCCGCTCAAGACGGCGTGGTCACGCTCAGCAGATCGAAGCCCGGAAACGGCAGCCGGCCCTCGCGGAAGCCCGAGGCCATGTAGTGCTCCTGGCCGCTGGCGTAGATCTTCTTGGCGATCGCCTCTTTCACGTCCGGATAGGTCTTCAGGTAGAACGCCTCGTCGACCACGATCCGCTTGGGCATCCGGTGCTCGAAGAACCCGAACCGGCGATAATGATGCGCGGCCGACTTCACCGCCCCCGAATCGATCGCCTTCTGGATGTCCGGATAGGCCTCCAGATACCAGGCCTCGTCGACCTCGACCCAGGCGAGCCGGACGGCCACCAGCTCGGCGAAGATGAACTGGTCGACCGCGTAATACCCGGTGCGCGGCGAAGGCACGACCAGCTTGCTGGCGAGCAGCTGCCCATAGAGCGGCAGCTTGAAATCGGGCGGCGGAACCGTGTGCGCCGCAGTCGCCGCCGGGCTATCGGCAACCGTCTCGGCCGCCTTGGACTCCGTCGCGTCCGGTTTCCCGGCCGCTCCCCTCCCGCCTTTGGTCTTAGCGCCTGACATCTCTTCTCACCGTCCTGTTCGTCGCCCGCCAGTCCCTGCGTCCCGGCGCCGTGGTCCTATTAGGCAGTTTAAATACGCAATGGGAGGTAAAATTTTCACGTCGCCGCCGGACCTTACCTGACACGCCCGGGCGTGGTGAAGTCCACCCCTGGATGAAACGAGGACAGACCATGAGCCGACCCACCCGCTGGTTCGACGACCTGAAGCCCGGCGACAGCTTCGCCTTCGGCGATACCGTGATGACCGAGCAGGCGATCATCGCCTTCGCCCGCGACTACGACCCCCAGCCCTTCCACATCGACCCCGAAGCGGCCAAATCCTCCATCTTCGGCGGCATCATCGCCAGCGGCTGGCACACGTCGGCCGTGGTCATGCGCATGCTCTGCGACCACTACGTCTCCCCCGAATCCAGCATGGGCTCGCCCGGCATCGACGAACTCCGCTGGCTCAAGCCCGTCCGCCCCGGCGACCGCCTCTCCGTCCGCGTCACCATCCTCGAAACCGTCCCCTCCCGCAGCAAGCCCGACCGCGGCATGGTCCGCTCGCTGACCGAGACCCTCAACCAGGACGGCGAGGTCGTCATGTCCAGCCGCGGCATGGTCCTCATGCGCCGCAAGCCGGGAGCCTGACCATGCGCGCCTATATCGACACGCTCGCCGCCCAAGGCCGCCTCCGCGTCATCGAGCGCGAGGTCTCCGGCCAGCACGAGCTCGCCGCCGTCACCCAGCGCTCGCAGAAGGAAAGCGACGCCCCCCTGCTGTTCCGCCGCGTCGCCGGCAGCGCCCACCCGGTCATGACCAACGTCTTCGGCAGCCGCGACCGCCTGGCCGAAATGCTCGGCGGCGGCCGCTTCTGCCAGCGCTGGGTCGAGCTGATGGGCACCCCCGTCATCCCCCCCGTCCAGGTCGACGAACCCCCGGGCCTGGTCGAGCTCAAGCTCACCGACCTCCCCCAGATCACCTATTTCGAACGCGACGGCGGCCCCTACCTCACCGCCGGCGTCTTCCTCGCCAACGAGCCCGACACCGGCGTGCCCAACCTCTCCTTCCACCGCGCCCAGATCATCTCCGACACCGAGCTGCGCATTCGCCTCGGCGCCTCCCACCACCTCACGCAATACCAGACCAAGGCCGAAGCCCGCGGCGAGGCCCTCGAAGCCGCCATCCTGCTCGGCCCGCCCCCCTCCCTCGTCCTCGCCGCCGCCGCCCCCATCGCCTACGACGAAAGCGAAATCGACGTCGCCGGCCGCATCCAGGGCGCTCCCTTGCGCATGCGCCGCTGCCGCACCGTCGCCATCGACGTCCCCGCCGACACCGAAATCGTCATCGAAGGCCGCATCCTCCCCCATGTCCGCCGCCCCGAAGGCCCCTTCGGCGAGTTCATGGGCTTCTACGTCCCCGTCGGCGACAACCACGTCTTCGAAGTCACCGCCGTCATCGGCCGCCGCGACGCCCTGTTCCATGCCCTCATCTGCGGCTCCCCCGAGGACATGCGCCTGCTCGAACTCTCGGTCGCCACCCGCGTCTACCAGGCGCTGAAAGCCGCCAGCCTGCGCGGCATCATCGACGTCGCCTGCGTCCCCATGGTCATGAGCACCGTCGTCCAGATCGAACAGATGTACGAAGGCCACGCCCGGCAAGTCATGCTCACCGCCATGGGCGCCAACCACGACTGGAGCAAAACCGTCTTCGTCGTCGACGACGACGTCGACATCAACGATTTCAACGACGTCTGGTGGGCCTACCTCACCCGCGGCCGCGCCGACACCCGCTCGCTGGTCATCCCCGACATCCCCGGCTTCTACCGCGACCCCAAGAAAGACTACTTCGGCCGCCTCGGCATCGACGCCACCGTCCCCTACGGCCGCCGCGACGAATTCCTCCGCAAACGCATCCCGGGGGTGGGGGACATCAACCTCCGAGATTACCTCGTCTAGGCAAGCAAAGGCTCCGCCGGCTCAGGGCCGAGAGGCCCTGAGAACTCATCAATGCTCGCGGCTGGATCGACAGCCTTCGATCGCAATCCCAGACGCGCGTCTTCGCGCGGCGACGAAAGCGACAGCGGTTCCGCTTGGAACCGTGATAGCGTTCCCCTCCACAACCGTACCCTTCCACGATGGAGACCGGCGAAGCCCATCAAGCCCGTGCGACCGCCCCGGCATTTGAGCGGTCGCACCGATCGATTGCCTGCGGCGCCAAGAAAGACGTTATCAACTGAAGGCCATCACCCCAGCCGCTCAAATGGAGTGGGTTCTCAGGGCCCGTGGCCCTGAGCCGGCGGAGCCTTCCTAACCTTCCTTCTTCCCCCCACAATGCGACCCTACGACACCGGTGGGCCGCGCCTTCATGACGGAGCAAATCCAGTCCCTTCTCCTTAACATGGCCGAACAGGGCGTCCTGTTCGGTTTCCTCGGCCTCGGCGTGTTGTTGACCTTCCGTTTCTTCCGCTTCCCCGACCTCACCGCCGAGGGCAGCTACCCTCTCGGCGGCGCGGTGGCCGCGACCCTTCTGGTCGCCGGCCTCCATCCCATTCTCGCCACCCTCGCCGCCGTCGCCGCCGGCATGGCCGCGGGAACGATCACGGCGCTGGTCCACACCAAGCTGCGCATCAACAACATCGTCGCCGGCATCATTGTCATGACCGCGCTCTACACCGTGAACCTGCGTGTCATGGGCAAGGCCAACATCTCCCTCCTCACCACCCCGACCCTGTTCGATCGCGCCGAGACCGCGCTCGCTGGCCTCGGCCTGCCCTGGCGCAACGTCTACGTGGTGATCGCGCTGACCACTGCCCTCCTCCTCGCCGTCGCCACGGCGCTCGCCTGGTTCATGCGCACCGACCTCGGCCTCGCTGTCCGCGCCACCGGCGAGAACGAGGCGATGATCCGCGCGCTGGGCGTCGACACCGACCGCACCAAGATGATCGGCCTCGCTCTGTCCAACGGCGCCATCGCCCTCTCCGGCGCCCTCGTCGCCCAGGACCACGGTTTTGCGGACATCGGCATGGGCGCCGGCATCCTCGTCACCGGCGCCGCCGCGGTGATGATCGGCGAGGCGATTTTCCGCGATGGCTCCATCCCGCGATGGATCGCGGCCACCCTCATCGGCGTGCTGATCTACCGTTTCCTGGTCGCCCTCGCGCTGCGCGTCGGCATGGAACCGGTCGATCTCAAGCTCGTCACCGCCCTCCTCCTCCTCGCCAGCCTCGTGCTGCCGCGCTTCCGGAAGCAGCCGTGATGCTCCAGCTCCAGGCCGTCACGAAAACCTTCCTGGCCAACACCCCCAACGCGCTTCGCGCGCTCGCCGGCATCGACCTCCATCTCGCCGAGGGCGAATTCGTCACCGTCATCGGCTCCAACGGCGCCGGCAAGTCCACCTTGCTCAAATCCATCACCGGCCTCGTCACCCCCGACTCCGGCACCATCCGCCTCGCCGGCCAGGACATCACCCGCGCCCCCGTGCACGCCCGCGCCGCCTTTATCGGCCGCATCGCCCAGGACCCGCAGGAAAGCTCCTGCGCCTCCATGACCATCGCCGAGAACCTCGCCATGGCCGCCATGCGCGGCACCCCCCGCGGCCTCTCCAGCGCCGTCACAGCCGCCCGCCGCACCGCCTTCCACACCATGCTCGCCGAAACCGGCCTCGGCCTGGAGGCCCGCCTGGACGCCCGCATGGGCACCCTCTCCGGCGGCCAGCGCCAGGCCGTCGCCCTGCTGATGGCCACCATCGGATCGCCAAAACTCCTGCTCCTCGACGAACACCTCGCCGCCCTCGACCCCCGCGCCGCCGAGCTCGTCATGCGGCTCACCGCGCGGCGCATCGCCGCCGGCCGCCTCACCACGCTGATGATCACCCACGACATGCGCGCGGCGCTGGCCTGGGGCAGCCGCCTCGTCATGCTCCACGCCGGCCGCGTCATCCTCGACGTCGGCGGCGCGGAGAAGGCCGCCCTCGGGGTCGCCGACCTCGTCGCCCGCTTCCACGCCGCCAGCGGCGAGGATTTTTCGGATGACCGCGCGCTGTTGACGCCCTGAGCCCAGACGGGGGATGTTCGCCCAGACGCGAGGGAGGCTCATCATGCGCATTTTCGGGATTATCGGACTGGCCGGGCTGCTGCTCGCCGGCACCGCGCAGGCCCAGCAGGCCACCGCCCCGGTCCCCGGCAAGACCTACAAGGTCGGCTACTCCCAGATCGTCGACCACCCCGCGCTGAATGCCACCCGCGAGGGTTTCCTCGAAGGCCTCAAGGCCGCCGGCTTCGTCGAGGGCAAGAACCTCACCTTCATGTATCTCAATGCCCAGGGCGACGTCGCCAACGCCCGCAACATCGCCGAGAAGTTCCTCGCCGACAAAGTCGACCTGATGGCCCCCTGCACCACGCCCAACGTCCAGGCCGCCATCCGCCTCACCAAGGGCACCACCACCCCCGTCGCCTTCGGCTGCGTCACCAACCCCGTCGAGAGCGGCATCCTCGCCAGCATCGACTCCCCCACCGGCACCAACGTCACCGGCATCTACGGCCTCCCTCCGGTGGCCCGGATGTTCGACCTGCTGCTGCAGCTGAACCCCAAGGCCAAGATCGTCGGCACGCTCTACAACCCCTCCGAGGGCAACTCCGTCACCCTCAATGCCCTCGCCAAGGCCGAGGCGGTGAAGCGCAAGCTCACCTGGGCGGAAATCCAGATCGCCTCCTCCGCCGAAGTCCTCGCCGCCGCCACCGCGCTGGTCACCAAGGCCGACACCCTCCTGATGCCGCAGGACAACACCGTCGCCTCCGCCTTCGATGCCGTGGTCAAGGTGGCGCGCGACAACAAGATCCCGCTGTTCTCCTTTGACGCTGCCGCCGTCGAGCGCGGCGCCATCGCCTCCTACGCCCAGGACCAGCATCAGGCCGGCGTCGACTGGGCCACCGAGGTCGCCGTCCCCGTCCTGCTCGGCAAGCCCGCCGGCGACGTCAAGCCGGTCGCCTACAAGGCGTTCAACCTGGTCCTCAACAGCACCGCCGCCGAAGCCGCCGCCATCACCCTGCCGGAGGCGCTGACCAAGAGCGCCGTACGGATCTTCAAGAACTGACCGCTCCCGACCTCTGGCCCTTCGCGCTCGACATCTACGGGCGCGCTGGCGTCGCCCCCGCCCTGCTGCGCCTGCAGGACGACCACGGCGCCGATGTCTGCCTCCTGCTGTTCCTGCTCTGGCGCGCCCATGACGGCGTGGCGCTCGATGCGGCGGACATCGCCCGCATCGACGCCCGCATCGCCTCCTGGCGCGACGGTGTGGTGCGCCCCTTGCGCGCCGCCCGCCGGGCCCTCCCCGCCGGGACACCGGTGCGCGAACGCCTGAAGGCCGAGGAACTCGCCGCCGAACGCCGGCACCTCTCCATGCTGGAAATCTGCGCCGGTGGCGCCGCGGCGCCCGACGCCGCCCGGCGATCCCTCGCCGCCTACGCCGATTTCCTCGGCGTCACCTTCCCGCCGGATGCGCTCGCCGCCCTCACGCCTTCCAGCGCCTGACCGTCCCCGCATCGAGATCGAACAGGTCGAGCACCCGCCCCACCGTGTGATCCACCATCTCCCCGATATCCGCCGGCATGGCGTAGAACGCCGGCACCGGCGGAAAGATCACCGCGCCGATCTCCGACAGCGTCGTCATCGTCCTGAGATGCCCGGTATGCAACGGCGTCTCCCGGACCATCAGCACCAGCCGCCGCCGCTCCTTCAGAGTCACATCCGCCGCCCGCGTCAGCAGGCTGGACGTCACGCCTGTGGCGATCTCCGCCATCGAGCGCATCGAGCAAGGTGCTATGATCATCCCCAGCGTGCGAAACGACCCCGAGGCGATCGAGGCCGCGATATCGGCCGGCGCATGCACTGTATCAGCCAGCGCCTTCACGGCGGCGATCTTGTGCGCCGTCTCATGCGCGATCGTGATCTCCGCCGAGCGCGACAGCACCAGATGCGTCGGCACCCCGAGATCGCGCAGCAGCTCCAGCAGCCGGATGCCATACACCGCGCCCGAGGCGCCGGTGATGCCGACGATGATCGGCAGGCTCATCCCCTAGTGTCGGCGTCCAGCACGTCGTCGAGCGCGCGGCGCAGGCGGTCCACCAGCTCCGCGATCTCCGCCTCGCGGATGATCAGCGGCGGCGCCATCACCAGGCTGTCCCCCACCGGCCGCGTCAGCACGCCGCGCTCCACCCCCGCCTCATAGCCGGCCCGCCCGAGCCCGCCGAGCTTCAGGCCCAGCTCCGTCGACGCCGCCGCCCCGGGCCGCCGCAACTGAATCGCGCCGGCCAACCCGCATTTGCGCACATCGGCCACCATCGGATGGTCCGCCAGCCCGTCGAGGGCGGCCTGCCACACCGGAATCACCCGCCACACATGGCCCATGATGTCGCGCCGCTCGAAGATCTCGATCGTCTTCAGCGCCACCGCGGCCGCCACGGGATGGGCATGATAGGTCCCCGAATGCGCCAGCCAGCCGTCCACCCGGCTGCCCTCCAGCATCCGGTCATGAAACGCCGGCGACATCAGCACCGCGGAAATCGGCTGATACGCGCTCGACAATCCCTTCGCCGTGCTGATGCAGTCCGGCGCGATGTCGAAGGTCTGGCTGCCCCACATGTTGCCGGTGCGCCCGAACCCGGTCACCACCTCGTCGGCGAACAGCTGGATGCCGAACTCGTCCAGCACCGCCTTGATCGCCGGGAAATACCCCACCGGCGGCGGCAGCATCCCCGCCGCCACCGACACCGGCTCGGCGATGAACGCCCCGATCGTCTCCGGCCCGCCGGCCAGGATCACGTCGCGCAATTCCTGCACCAGCCGCGCGGTATACTCCGCCTCGCTTTCCCCCGGCAGCCCGGCCGCCGGCCAGGCGGGCTGGCTGACATAAAGATAGTCGTCGGTCGGCAACCCGAAGCCCGCCTGCACCGCCGCGTTGCCGCCGAGCCCGGAGGTGAAGATCGTCCCCCCGTGATAGCTGCCGCGCCGCGAAATCACCTTGCGCCGCGCCCGCTGGCCGGTATGCCCGTTGCCGTACCACATGAACTTGACGAGGCTGTCATTGGCCTCCGAGCCGGTGGTCGCGAAGGCCACCCGCGCATCCTTGATCGGCGCCAGCGCGGCCAGCTTCTCCGCCAGCTCCATCACCACCGGCACCGTGCGATGCGCCGCCGAGGGATACATCGGCATCGCCCGCATCTGCCGGTGCGCCGCCTCAATCAGTTCCTCCTCGGAATAGCCGAGCGCCACGCAATAGAACGACGACACCGCCTCGATGTAGTCCCGCCCCCGCTCGTCGGTGACGAACACCCCGCGCCCGCCGGTGATCACCATCGGCCGCTCGGTGCGCAGCTTGTTGAGATCGGAAAAGCCGAGCACCAGCGTATCGTTGGTGTAATTGCTGGCAGTGCGCTGTTCGAGCATGCGGCCCTCCTTCACAAACGCCGCGATGCTACGCAGACTCCCCCCGGGTTGTCACTTCGGGGCGCGCATCATGGCCGGCACTATCGCGATCGGAGTCGACATCGGCGGCACTTTTACGGACTTTGTCCTGGGGGCTGACGGCGCCCGCCATACCCTGAAACTCCTGACCACGCCCCACGCCCCCGAGCAGGCCATGCTCGCCGGCATCGACCAGCTGCTGGCCACCCACGGCATCCCCGCCGCCGCCGTCACCCGCATCGTCCACGGCACCACGCTCGCCACCAACGCCCTCATCGAACGCAAGGGCGCCCGCGTCGGCTTCCTCACCACCGCCGGCTTTCGTGACACGCTCGAAATGGGCAACGAGAGCCGCTACGACCAGTACGACCTCCTCGTCGACAAGCCCGCCCCCCTCGTCCCCCGCGCGCTCCGCCTCCCCATCACCGAACGCATGGCCGCAGGCGGCACCCCGCTCACCCCCCTCGATCCCGCCTCCGTCGAGGCCGCCGCGGCCACCTTCCGCGACGCCGGCGTCGAAGCCATCGCCATCGGCTTCCTCCACGCTTTCTCCAACCCCGCCCACGAGCAAGCCGCGGCAGACATCCTTGCCCAGGCGCTCCCCGACATCCCCGTCTGCCTCTCTGCCGACGTCTCCCCCGAAATCCGCGAATACGAACGTTTTTCAACAGTCTGCGCCAACGCCTATGTGCGACCGCTCATGCAGAGGTATCTCAGCGCCCTGGACGCCGCCCTGAAGGCCCGCGGCGTCTCCGCCCCCCTCCTGCTCATGCAGTCCAACGGCGGCCTCTGCGACGTCGCCACCGCCATGCGCTACCCCGTCCGCCTGCTCGAAAGCGGCCCCGCCGGCGGCGCCATCTTCGCCGCCGGCATCGCCCGCGAACTCGGCATCGACAAGGCCCTCCTCCTCGATATCGGCGGCACCACCGCCAAGCTCTGCCTCATCGACGACGGCCGCCCCCATTCCGCCCGCCACCTCGAGGTCGCCCGCATCGACCGCTTCAAGCCCGGCAGCGGCCTGCCGCTCCGCCTGCCCGTCGTCGAGCTCTGCGAAATCGGCGCCGGCGGTGGCTCCATCGCCCGCGTCGACCGCCTCGGCCGCCTCCTCGTCGGCCCCCGCAGCGCCGGCGCCGCCCCAGGCCCGGCCTGCTACGGCAACGGCGGCACGTCAGCCACCGTCACCGACGCCCACGCCGTCCTCGGCCACCTCGACCCCACCCGCTTCGCCGACGGCGTCATCACCCTGCAACCCGCCCGCGCCGCCGCCGCCATCGCCACCGACGTCGCCACCCCCCTTCACATGACCACCCACGACGCCGCCGCGGGGATCGTCGCCATCGTCACCGAAACCATGGCCACCGCCGCCCGCGAACACGCCATCGAGGTCGGCAAGGGCCTCGCCGGCCGCGCCCTCATCGCCATCGGCGGCGCCGCCGGCCTCCACGCCGCCGCCTTCGCCCGCACCCTTGGCCTCGGCGACGTCATCGTCCCCGCGCTGGCCGGCGTCGGCTCCGCCGTCGGCTTCCTGCGCGCCCCCGTCGCCTTCGAGAAATCCCTCTCCAGCTACGCCCTCGTCGACACGCTCGACCCCACCGCCCTGCGCGCCCTCCTCGCCACCCTCGTCGCCGATTGCCGCGCCCTCGTCGCCCGCGCCGAACCCGGCGAGGCCACCATCACCCTCTCCGCCCAGCTCCGCTACCGCGGCCAGGGCCACGAACTCACCGTCCCCATCCCAATCGCCTGGCTCACCGACGGCCCCGCCACCACGCTGCGCACCGCTTTCGAAACCACCTACCAGACCCGCTTCGGCCGCACAGTCCCCGGCGCCTCCGTCGAAATCCTCGGCTGGACCGTCCGCGCCGAACGCCCCACCCCCGAACCGCCCACACCCCCACCCGCCTCCGGCCCCGACACCCAAGGCCCCGCCACCATCGTCGAAACCGGCTGCACCATCCTCATCCCCGCCGGCCACCGCGCCTCCCTCCTGCCAGGCGGCCACCGCAGGATCACCCCATGAGCCCCCGCTCCCCCCTCGAACGCCAGATCCTCTGGAGCCGCCTGGTCTCCGTCGTCGAGGAACAGGCCCGCACCCTCATGCGCACCGCCTTCTCCCCCACCGTCCGCGAAGCCGGCGACCTCTCCGCCGGCCTCTTCGACCGCACCGGCCGCATGGTCGCCCAAGCCGTCACCGGCACCCCCGGCCACGTCAACTCGCTCGCCGCCGCCGCCATGCACTTCCTCGCCGCCCACCCGCCCGCCTCCATGCGCGAAGGCGAGCACTACATCACCAACGACCCCTGGATCGCCTCGGGCCACCTGCACGACATCACCGTCTTCTCCCCCGTCTTCCGCGACGGCGCCGCCATCGCCTTCTTCGCCTGCACCTGCCACCAGGTCGACATCGGCGGCCTCGGCATGGGCCCCGACGGCCGCTCGATCTACGAGGAAGGCCTGCAACTCCCCATCCTCCGCCTCGCCAGCGCCGGCATCGTCGACCCGCAGATCATGGCCATCCTGCGCGCCAACGTCCGCACCCCCGACGCCATCGAAGGCGACGTCCTCGCCTACGTCACCGCCAACGAAGTCAGCGCCCGCCGCCTCAACGCCCTGCTCGACGAATTCTCCCGCCCCGATATCGACGCCCTCGCCGACGAGATCATCGCCATCTCCGAACGAGGCATGCGCGACGCCATCCGCGCCCTGCCCGACGGAATTTGGCGCAACGAAGTCACCGTCGACGGCTACGACATCCCCATAACCCTCCGCGCCGCCCTCACCATCGCCGGCGATCAAATCACCGTCGACTTCGCCGGCACCGACCCCGCCAGCCGCTACGGCATCAACCTCGTCATGAACTACACCATGGCCTACGCCAGCTACGGCGTCCGCGCCGCCATCGCCCCCGAAGTGCCCAACAACCACGGCTCCCTCCTTCCCGTCCGCATCACCGCCCCCGAAGGCTGCATCCTCAACGTCCAACGTCCCGCCCCCGTCTGCGCGCGGCACATCATCGGCCAGTTCCTCCCCGAACTCGTCCTCGGCTGCCTCGCCGACGTGCTCCCCAACCTCATCCCCGCCGAAGGTGCGGCCAGCAACTGGGGCCTGCAACTCCGCGGCCGCGCCGGCATCCGCCCCTTCGACATCCTCTTCTTCAACGCCGGGGGCGCCGGAGCCCGCCCGTCCCGCGACGGCCTCTCCGCCACCGCCTTCCCCTCCGGCATCCGCTCCATCCCCGTCGAAATCTGCGAAACCGTCGCCCCCATCCTGATCCGCCGCAAAGAACTCCGTCCCAACAGCGGCGGCCCCGGCCAACACCGCGGCGGCGACGGCCAAATCGTCGAAGTCACCACCATCGATAACTCCCCCTTCGAACTCTTCGCCGTCTTCGATCGCGTCGATAACCCCGCCCGAGGCCGCGCCGGCGGCCACAACGGCGCCCCCGGAACCGTCACCACCTTCTCCGGCCAAAAACTCCGCGCCAAAGGACTCCAAGCCATCCCCGCTGGCGACGGCGTCCGCGTCGAACTCCCCGGCGGCGGGGGCTTCGGCACGCCGGAGGCGTAGGGCAAGAAAGGCTCCGCCGGCTTAGGGCCTGGAGGCCCTAAGAACCCCATCCATTCACGCGGCTGGATTGGCTTTCTTCAGCTGCTAACTGCGTTCTTAGCGCCGCAGGCAATCAAACGTGCGACCGCACTGACCGTTGTGTTGTCGCATGATCCTTATGGGCTTCGCCCCTCTCTCCATCGAGATCGTGGGATCCCAACTGAAGGCCGCTTCCGCTGCCGCGAGTGTCAAAGGGTTCCAAGGGCCTCGGGGCCCTTGGCCGGCGGAGCCTTGCTTAACCTCTTCTCAGCGCCGCCCACCCGCCAGCTTCACCGCCTCCGGGTGCTGCCGCAGCCGCCACATCGCGAAGGCGCCGAGGAACGGCCCGATCGCCAGCATGGTGAACGCGCCGGTCCATCCCACCGCGCTCACCACCGGCGGCACCAGGTGGATCGACACGATCGTCAGCAGGAACCCCACGCAGGTTTGCACCGTCACCATCGTTCCCACCAGCGACGGCTCCGACAGTTCGATCACGCTGGCTGAGAACTGCGCCGAGTCAGCCACGACGGCGAACCCCCACAGCAGGCACAGCGGCAGCAGCACGATCAGCGACGTTCCGAACAACGGCCCGGCCGCCAGGGCGCATACGCCGCTGGTCAGCATCGCCGCCATCGTCAGCGTCGTCCGTCCCCAGCGATCGGCGAACAGCCCGCCGAACAGGCTGCCGAGCGCCCCGGCAGCGATCACCGCGGCTGTGGCGAGCTTGCCGAGGATCGAGGGTGCGGCGCCCGTCGCCGCGATACTCGCCTCCAGGAACGCGCCGACCCAGGCCCACATGGCGTAGAGTTCCCACATGTGGCCGAAGTAGCCGAAGTTCGCCAGCCGCAACGACCCGCTGCGCCAGGCCTGTGCTGCCATCGCCGGCCGGAACGCTACCGCCTGCAGCAGCCGCGGCCCGAGCCCGACGAAATTCACCAGCACCGCCGCCACCGCCGCGCATGCCGACGACGCCAGCACCGGCACCCGCCAGTCCAGCGCCCCCGTCACCGCGACCAGGAACGACGACGCGCTCCCCAGCGTCAGCGCGCCGACCAGGATGCCCACCAGCAGCCCCATATCCGCCCGCCCGGTGGTCCGCGCCCAGGTCGAGGCGATCTTCATCCCCACCGGATAGATCCCCGCACAGCACACGCCGACGACGAGCCGCAGCCCGACCGCCCCCCATCCCCCGGGATCGACCACGACCATCCCCGCATTCGCCGCCGCCGCCACCGCGGCCGCCGCCCCGAACAGCCGCTGCGGATCGACCCGGTCCGGCAACCCGAAGGTAGCGCTCGTCAGCGTCCCCGCGACGAACCCCAGCGCCACCGCGCTGGCGAAGGCCGCCTCGTGCAGCCCGGTCAGGTGATAGATCGCCCGCAGCTGCGGCGCGATCGCCGACGCCGCGAACCACAGCGACATGCCCAGCACCTCGCAGAGCGCGAGCAGCGCGATCGCGCGCCGCTTCGCCCCGTCCCAGCCCAGCGTGGCTGACATCCTCAGGCCGTCTTGAATCCGCCCGCCTGCTCCTTGCACCAGCGCGCCACCTGCTCATGGGTGCCGAACCACACCTTGCCGCGCGACTTCATGTAAGTGATCAGCCGCGCCAGCAGCGCGATGCGGCTGCGATGGCCGATCACGTGCGGATGCATCGTCAGCAGGAACAGCCCGCCCTCCTCATAGGCGCCATCGAACTCGGCGCGGAAAATCTCTTCCACCGCCGAGGGCGCCGTGTAGGGCCGCAGCCCGGAGAACCGCACCATGTTGAAATACACCGCGTCGTCGCGGATCCACTCCGGCGGCAGCTCGACGATCCCGGTCGCATTGCCGTCCGAGATCAGCTCATAGGGATCGTCGTCGGCCATCAGCGAGCTGTCGTAGAGCAGCCCCATCTCCTGAATGATCTGCAGCGTATTCGGCGAGAAATCCCAGCTCGCCGTCCGCATGCCCACCGGCGCCCGCCCCGACAGCCGCTCCAGCACATCGGCGGCGCGATAGCTCAGCTCGCGCTCGGCCATGAAGGGCAGGGTGGTGTTGCGCTCGTGGATCCACGAATGGATGCCGATCTCATGCCCCTCGCGCGCCACGCCGCGCACCTCGTCGGGATGGATCAGCGCCGAGACCGCCGGATAGAAGAACGTCGCCGGGATCTGCTCGCGCTCCAGCAGCGCGCGGATGCGCGGCACGCCCTGGCGGTTGCCATACTGCCCCTGGCTGATCCGCATCGGGCTCTCATCGGCGTCGCGCAGCGGGATCGTCTCATGATCCGCGTCGAACGACAGCGACACCGCGCATTTCGCCCCACCCGGCCAGCTCTTCGGCGCCAGGCTGCGCCCGGCCCGCGCCCGATCGATGATCCGCCGCCAGACCTCCTCGGGCCATTCCCAGGCTTCACCGGCCGCATGCTTCGTCGCTTCACTCATCCCTGGGGTCCCCTTCACGTATTCGGTGTCCTATGCTGCCCCTAACCAGCGCATTCCGGAAGAGCACATGCCCACCTCCCACCCCGCCACGATGTCCGCCGAAGAGCTCCTCATCAATTACGCCCGCCGCAGCCTCGACCCCGTCGAGGTGCTGCAGCTCGTCACCGAGCGCGTCTCCCGCCTGAACCCCAGCCTGAACGCCTTCGCCGTCATGAACCCCGCCTCCCTCGCCGCGGCCACCGAAAGCGCCGCCCGCTGGCGCGCCGGCCGCCCGATGGGCGCGCTCGACGGCGTCCCCGTCACCGTCAAGGACCTCGTCGACATCGCCGGCCTCCCCACCCGCCGCGGCTCCCGCCTCACCGACCCCGCCCCCGTCACCGAGGACGCGCCGCTGGTCATCGGCCTCAAGCGCGCCGGCGCCATCATCATCGGCAAGACGACCTCCACCGAGTTCGGCTGGAAAACCCCCGGCGACAACCCGCTGCACGGCATCACCCGCAACCCCTGGAACCCCCACCACACCCCGGGCGGCTCCTCCTCCGGCGCCGCCTCCGCCGCCGCCGCTGGCTTCGGCCCGCTCCACGTCGGCACAGACGCCGGCGGCTCCATCCGCATCCCCGCCGCCTGGTGCGGCATCGTCGGCCTCAAGCCCACCTTCGGCCGCATCCCCCAGTGGCCCCTCGGCGCCTTCGCCCCCGTCGCCGTCGCCGGCCCGATGACCCGCACCGTGCGCGACTGCGCGCTGATGTTCTCCGCCATGGCCCGCTTCGACCTGCGCGACCCCTACTGCCTGCCCGACGACACCCGCGACTGGTGCTCCGGCCTCGACGACGGCATTGCCGGCCTGCGCGTCGCCGTCCTGCGCAACCCCGGCTTCGACGCCCCCGTCGACTGGGACAGCATCGGCGCCATCGAACAGGCCGCCCAGTTCTGCATGGACGCCGGCGCCGAGGTCGAGGAAGCCGACCCCGGGCTGCCCGACATGCGCGCCCTCTTCTCGCGCATCTGGGGCGTGGCGCTCACCCGCCTCGTCCACTCCTTCCCCGAAACCCGCCGCCACATGCTCGACCCCGGCCTGCTCGAAGTCGCCGCCCACAACGCCGGCGCCACCGCGCTCGACATGATCGAATACGAGGCGCTGCGCCTGCAGGCCGCCAACGCCATGGCCCAGTTCCACCAGCGCTACGACCTCATCCTCTGCCCCTCCGTCGCCATCCAGCCCCCGCTGGCCGACGCCCCCACCGTCAATCCCGTCGAAGCGCTCTGGACCCAGTGGGCCCCCTGGACCTGCGCCTTCAACCTCACCCGCCAGCCCGCCATCTCCATCCCCATGGGTTTTGCCAACAACGGCCTCCCACGCTCGGTCCAGTTCGCCGCCCCCCTCTACCGCGACGACCTCGTGCTCCGCACCGCCCGCGCCATGGAAACCGCGCAACCCTTCTCCATGCCCGCCCTCTGAGGACCCTGAGATGACCGACACCGCCACCCAGATCACCGCCTGGCTCGCCTCCCAGCGCCAGGCCATGACCGACCTCCTGCGCGACATGGTCGACATCGACAGCGGCAGCTACAACAAATCCGGCATCGACGCCGTCGGCGCCGTCGTCGAACGCTTCTTCGCCTCCCACGGCATCGAAACCGTCCGCGCCCCCCAGTCCAAACACGGCGACTGCATCCGCGCCATCGTCCCCTCCGCGGGCCAGGTCCCCGGCACCGCCACCAACGCCGGCGGCAACATCGTCCTCATGGGCCACCGCGACACCGTCTTCCCCGACGGCGAAACCACCCGCCGCCCCTTCACCATCAAGGGCAACATCGCCTACGGCCCGGGCGTCGCCGACATGAAAGCCGGCCTGGTGATGAACGCCTTCATCCTCGCCGCCTTCCACAAATTCAACGCCGCCCCCGGCCCCATGGTCGGCCTATTCACCGGCGACGAGGAAATCGGCTCCCCCGAAGGCCGCCCCGTCATCGAAGCCGAAGCCCGCGGCGCCCGCGTCGTCTTCAACAGCGAACCCGGCCGCGTCTCCGGCAACGTCGTCACCGGCCGCAAAGGCGGCGTCTTCAGCGCCTTCCGCGTCACCGGCAAAGCCGCCCACTCCGGCGGCAATTTCTCCGACGGCATCTCCGCCATCGAGGAACTCGCCCGCAAGATCCAAGCCCTCCACGCCCTCACCGACCTCGAGCGCGGCATCACCGTCAACGTCGGCCTCGTCTCCGGCGGCCAGTCCGTCAACACCGTCGCCCCCTGGGCCGAAGGACAGATCGACCTCCGCTACGTCACGTCAGCCGACCGCGACGACATCATGGCCAAAATCACCGCCATCATCGCCACCGCCCAAGTCCCCGGAACCCGCGCCGAACTCACCATCAAAGGCGAATTCCTCCCCCTCAACCAAACACCATCAGCAAAACGCCTCTTCGACCTCTACGTCGGCGCCGCCGCCGAAACCGGCTTCAAGACCGACGGCGAATTCACCGGCGGCTGCGCCGACAGCGGCTTCACCGCCGCCCAAGGAACCCCCACCATCTGCGCCGTCGGCCCCGTCGGCGGCAAAGCCCACAGCCCCGACGAATTCCTCGACCTCGACAGCCTCGTCCCCCGCGCACAGGCCTGCGCACGGGCGATCATGGGGCTGGATAAGGCAGGGCTCTGAAGACAAGCGAAAGGCTCCGCCAGCCAAGGGCCGAGAGGCCCTTGGCGGGTCGAGGGCAGAGCCCTCGCCTTAACCCTTCCCCTTCGCCATACTCCCCGCAGAAGCATCAATGAGGGGAACCAAGATGCGCACCGTCCTCACGGACACGTCTGATCACACATTGCCGGACGGTCCCAGCCTATGGACCACGGCCGCCGATGCCGAGCGCATCACCGGCTGGGTGTTGAAGCCCGAGGGCATGTGCCGCGACGAGTTGTGCGTCCCGCTGCCGGCCACGGCAAAGCGTGACGGCCAGATCGATCTGGCGGCTTTCTGGATTCTGTTGGGTGCTCCGGTGGTGTCCGATGCCAAGGGCACGGTCTGGTCGCTCGGCATCTCCGCCGATGAGCGGGCCGAGCGTCTGGCGAGCCTCGAGGCGCCGGACTTCACACTCTCCGATCTCGCGGGTGTCCCGCATACGTTGTCGGCGTTGCGCGGGAAAAAAGTGTTTCTGACCACCTGGGCGTCCTGGTGAGGCTGCAGATTTGACTTGCCCGTGTGGCAGCAAGTCTTCGCCAGCCTGGATGCCAAGGATTTCATGATCGTCGCCATCGCCGAGGAGAGCCGCGGGGCCGAGAGCGCGCGCCCATGGATCGAGCAGGCCAACACCACGTATTGGAACCTGATCGACCCCGACCATCAGGTTGCCGCCCTCTACGGCATGGTCAACGTGCCCCAGGCCGTCTGGATCGACGAACAGGGCCGCATCGTCCGCGGGCCGGAGACGGCTGGGTCGACGGATCATTTCCGCCGTATGGACCTCGTCTCCAAGACCATGGCCCCCGAGGACCAGGCGGCTCGCCTTGCCGCGCGGGTCGCCTACATGGACGCCTTGCGCGACTGGGTCACCACCGGCCGCCACGCGCTGCCAGGCGACGCCGCCCGCGCCGCCTTGCCCCGCATTACCCCCGCGATCGCCGAGGCCCATGCGGCCTTCCGGCTGGCGGTCTGGCTGAGCGCGCATGGCAGGGCAGGGGAGGCGGCGCCGCTGTTCGCCCGCGCGTCGGAGTTGCATCCCGACAGCTGGAACATGTGGCGCCAGGCCGCCGATCTCGACGAGGTCGGCAAGGCGAGTGGGCCGGAGTTTTGGGCCCGCGTGCAGGCCTTGGGTGACCGGCCGTATTACCCGCCGCCCGACCTGCCGGCCGCGTGATACCATGCCCGCCATGATGGAGAGTTTCTTCGTAATCATCGTGGCGGCGCTCCTGGGAGCGGCGATCGGCGCCGAGCGCGAGTGGCGCCGCCATCCCGGCGGCCTGCGCTCCTGCGCGCTCGTCGCCGCGGCCGCCTGCGTCTACGCCCGCATCGCCGTGATCTATGGAGGCGACAACCCCGGCGCCGCCTTGGGCGCGATCGCCACCGGCGTCGGCTTTCTCGGTGCCGGCGTGATCCTCCGCCAGGGCCTGCATGTCCGCGGCCTCTCGACGGCGGCGACGTTCTGGGCCGTGGCCGCCATCGGCACCGCGGCGGGCGTAACCGATATCTCGGCCGCCGTCGGCCTCACCCTGGTCGTCTTCTTCGCCCACGTCGCGCTGCGGCCGCTGTCGGCCTGGATCGAGAAGGTCGCGCCGCCGGAGGACGAAGGCCCGCGCTAGGCCTTCTTCAAGCGCGGCGCATTATCCCGCGCGATCGTCGCCAGCACGTCGGCGCGTTCGTTCATCTCGTCGCCGGCGTGTCCGCGCACCCATTTCCACTCGATGGTGTGCGGCTTGGCCGCGTCCAGCACCCGCCGCCACAGATCCATGTTCGCCACCGGATCGCCCGCCGCATTGCGCCAGTTCCGCCGCACCCAGCCGGTATGCCAGCGCGTGATGCCGTTCTTGAGGTATTCGCTGTCGGTATGCAGCACCACCGTGCACGGCCGCGTCAGTGCCTCCAGCGCGGCGGCCGCGGCGGTCAGTTCCATGCGGTTGTTGGTGGTCTCCGCCTCGGAGCCGGAGAGCTCCTTCTCCGTCCCCTTGAACCGCAGGATCGCCGCCCAGCCGCCCGGCCCCGGATTGGGCTTGCACCCGCCATCCGTCCAGATCTCTACCACCCGTTCGGCAGGCTCGCCATCAGATGCCATAGGAATGCTCGTCCTTGGCTGCGAGGTGGAACCGCAGCCGGCGGACATATTCCATCGGGTCCTTGCGCGTCACCATCGCGTCGGCCGGCGTATTGATCCAGTCATACAGCCGCGTCAGCGCGAAGCGGATCGCCGCCCCCTGGCTCAGCACCGGCAGCGCCGCCCGCTCCGCCGCCGACAGCGGTCGCGCCGCCTCGTAGGCCGACAGCATCGCCCGCGCCTTGGTCACGTTGAACGACAGGTCCTGCTCGAAGCACCAGGCGTTGAGGCAGATCGCGAGGTCGTACACCAGGATGTCGGTCGCCGCGAAATAGAAGTCGATCAGCCCCGACAGCCGTCCGTCGAGGAAGAACACGTTGTCCTGAAACAGGTCGGCATGGATATGCCCGACCGGCAGATCCTTCGGCCAGTTTGCCAGGATCCGCTCCAGCGCCGCCGGCAGATCGCGCGACAACCCAGCCTGCACGTCATCCGCCCCCTCGATGCAGCGTGCCATCAGCGGCGCCCACCCCGCCGGCCCCAGCGCGTTCTTCCGCGTCGGCGCATAGTCCGCACCCGCCAGATGCAGCGCCGCCAGCGCCGCCCCCACCGGCCCGCAATGCTCCGGCCGCACCTTGCGCGGCCACACTCCAGGCAGGAACGTCGTCACCGCCGCATACCGCCCGCAGAGCTGCCGCAGCGCCTCGCCGTCGCGCCCATGCACCGGCTGCGGACACACGATTCCCCGCCGCGCCAAGTGCTCCATGAGGCCCAGGAACCACGGCAATTCCGCTGGGTTCACCCGCTTCTCATAAAGCGTCAGGATGAAATCGCCGCCCGTCGTGCGCAGCGAAAAATTGCTGTTCTCGACCCCTTCGGCGATGCCGCGGAACGCGACCATGCTGCCGATGTCGAAATCCTCAAGGAACGCGGCCAGCGCCTCGTCGGAAACCTCGGTATAGACGGCCATGGATCAGCGCATCATTCCGCGAGTTCGGACGGCAGCTTGAACGTCACGTCCTCCGTCGTCACCTGGCGCTCCTCGATTACCAGCGTATAGCGCTCGCGCAGCCGCGCCAGCAGCTCGTCCACCAGGATCTCCGGCGCCGAGGCCCCGGCCGTGATGCCGACCGTGCCAACCCCGTCGAACACATCCCAGTCCAGCTCATTGGCCCGCGGCAGCAACACCGCCCGCCCGGCCCCCGACCGCTCCGCAACTTCGCGCAGCCGCAGCGAGTTCGATGAATTGCGGCTGCCGATCACCAGCACCAGGTCGGCCTCCGGCGCGATCGTCTTCACCGCAGCCTGCCGGTTGGTGGTCGCGTAGCAGATATCCTCCTTCTTCGGCCCGCGGATGAGCGGGAACCGCCGGCGTAGGATCGCCACGATCTCCGCCGTGTCGTCCACCGACAGCGTCGTCTGCGTGATGAAGGCCAGCCGCGCCGGATCGGTCGGCTGCACGATTTCCGCCGCCTCCGCCGTCTGCACCAGCGTCATCGCCCCCTCGGGCAACTGGCCCATCGTGCCTTCCACCTCGGGATGGCCGGCGTGGCCGATCATCAGGATGTGGCACTGCTCCGGCCCGCCGCCGGCGAAATGCCGCTCGGCCTCGCGATGCACCTTGCTCACCAGCGGGCAGGTGGCGTCGAGATAGGTCAGCCCCCGCCGCTGCGCCTCCGCCGGCACGCTCTTAGGCACGCCATGCGCGGAAAACACCACCTGGGCGCTTTCCGGCACCTCCGTCAGCTCGTCGACGAACACCGCCCCCTGTTTTTCGAGGTCCTCGACCACTGTGCGGTTGTGTACGATCTCATGGCGGACGTAGACAGGCGCGCCATAACGGCGCAGGGCCTCTTCCACCACGCGGATGGCGCGATCCACCCCGGCACAGAAGCCGCGGGGGCTCGCGAGCAGCACGCGTAGGGTCGGCAGGGAAGCTGTATCGTGTGGCATGTTGTCCATGGGGCTTTCGCGCCGCACTATGCCGAAGCTCGCCTTGCCGAACAATGACCACCCGATCTGGAGTCGCGGATGACCGTCCTAGCCCAAGCCTCGAAGCTGTTGCGGATGGTGTCCGTGCCCCGGGGACTGATCGCGCTGACCGCGCTGGCGCTGCTCGCCGGATGCAAGGCGGCACCCGACAAGTTCGCCCCGGAATGCCCCGACCTCAAGGTCATCCGCGACGCCGCGGACCTCAGCCGCAGCCGCGGTCAGGGCACCGACGTCACGGACCGCATCGTCGATGCCCGCATCACCGGCGTTGCCGGCGCCTGCAAGGATGGTTCGAAAGGCGCCATCAACACCCCGCTGACCGTGACCTTCCAGGCCACCCGCGGCCCGGCCGCGGAAGGCCGCACCGTCGCCCTGCCGTACCTCGTCACCGTCGTGCGCGGCGGCGAGATCATCGATCAGCAGGCTTATACGATCAACGCGGCCTTCCCTCCCAACGTCGACAGCATGTCTGTCCCGGGCGACGAAGTCTTCCTCGTCTTCCCCGCGAGCCAGAACGGCTCGGCGGCCGACTACACGATCTACGTCAGTTTCCGCCTGACCCCCGAGGAACTCGCCTATAACCGCCGCAAGCGCCGCTGAGCCCTGTTGCCCGGCGCGCGCGAAGCGTCCATGATGATAACGTTCAGGCTATCCCGTGCGGGAGAGAGCGGCGCGCAGCCCATCGCGTGACCGCCGCCGAAGGCGCAACCGGCCCCCGGAAACGCTCAGGCAAACGGACCGCTTCGGGAGAAAGAATCTCTGGAAAGCCGGCCCTCGATCAGGGCCGCACCGACGGAGTAAGGCGCTCGAGTCGCTGATATCAGTGGCCGGCCGTTGAATCTCTCAGGTTCCGTGACAGAGGGGGGTCGCTCCTGCCGGTATTCTGCCGGCGGGCGACCCGTATCCGGAGCCCCGTCATGACCGATGACGTGTTGAAGACCACGCCGCTCGATGCCCTGCATCGCGAGCTCGGCGGCAAGATGGTGCCGTTCGCCGGCTATTCCATGCCCGTCCAGTATCCGGCCGGCATTCTCACCGAGCATCTCCACTGCCGCGCCAAGGCCGCCCTGTTCGACGTCTCCCACATGGGCCAGGGCAGCCTGACCGGCGCCGGCGCGGCGGCGGCGTTGGAGACCCTGGTCCCCGGCGACATGATCGGCCTGAAGCCCGGCCGCCAGCGCTACACCATCCTGACCACGGCAGACGGCACCATTCTCGACGACCTCATGGTCGCCAACGCCGGCGGCGACAAACTGTTCCTGGTGGTCAATGCCTCGCGCAAGGAGATCGACTACCCCCACATCGCCGCTGCCCTGCCCTCCGGCGTGAAGCTGCAGCGCCACGAGGATCGTGCCCTGCTCGCACTGCAGGGCCCCGCCGCCGTCACCGTACTGGCCCGTTTTGCCCCCGCCGTCGCCGCCATGCCCTTCATGGGTTTCGCCGCCATCGACATTCTCGGCGTCCCCTGCATGGCCTCCCGCTCCGGCTACACCGGCGAGGACGGCTACGAGATCTCCATCCCCGCCGACGCCGCCGACCGCGTCGCCCGCGCGTTGCTCGCCGAGCCCGAGGTCATGCCCGCCGGCCTCGGTGCCCGCGACAGCCTGCGCCTCGAGGCCGGGCTTTGCCTCTATGGCAACGACATCGACGAGACCACCAACCCCATCGAGGCCGCGCTCACCTGGGTCATCTCCAAGCGCCGCAAGATGGAGTGGAACTTCCTCGGCGCCGACCCGATCCGCGCCATGCTCGACAACGGCCCGCCCCGCCTGCGCGTCGGTATCCAGCCCGAGGGCCGCGCCCCCGCCCGCGGCCACACCGACATCGTCGACGCCAACGGCGCTCCCATCGGCATGATCACCTCCGGCGGCTTCGGCCCCTCCTGCAACGCTCCGGTCGCCATGGGCTACGTCCGCGCCGACCACGCTGCCGACGGCACCGCCATCAGCCTCATGGTCCGCGGCAAGCCCTTGCCGGCCCGCGTCGCCCCCACGCCTTTTGTCCCCCATCGCTACGTCCGCTGAAGGAACCCATCCAATGCCCGCAATCCGCTACACCAAAGACCACGAATGGGTCCGCATGGACGGTGACGTCGCCGTCGTAGGGATCACCGACCACGCCCAGGAAGCCCTCGGCGACGTCGTCTTCGTCGAGCTCCCCGAGCCCGGCCGCGAGGTCGAGGAAGGCGAGGCCTGCGCCGTGGTCGAGAGCGTCAAGGCCGCCTCCGACGTCTATTCCCCGCTCACCGGCCGCGTCACCGAGAGCAACCAGGCCATCGTCGACGAGCCGGCCCTGGTGAACCGCGCCGCCGCCGGCGACGGCTGGTTCTTCAAGCTCGCGCTGGCCGACGCCAGCGCCTTCGATGCCCTGATGGACGAGGCCGCCTACAAGGCCTTCCTGGAGACCCTGTAATGGACGCACTCGCCGAACTCGCCGCCCTTGAGGCGGCCGACAGTTTCGTCGCCCGCCACGTCGCCCCCTCCGATGGCGAGATCGGCGAGATGCTCCAGGCCGTCGGCGCCGCCACGCTCGACGACCTCGCCGCCCGCACCGTCCCAGGCAGCATCCGCTCGCAGCAGGCGATGGACCTGCCGCCGGCGATCGACGAGGCCGCCACCATCGCCGAACTGCGCGACCTCGCGAACCGCAACACGCTCAAGAAGTCGCTCATCGGCCTCGGCTACCACGGCACCCACACGCCGCCCGTCGTGCTCCGCAACGTACTGGAAAACCCCGGCTGGTACACCGCCTACACGCCCTACCAGGCCGAAATCGCCCAGGGCCGCCTCGAAGCCCTGGTGAACTTCCAGACCATGGTCTGCGAGCTCACCGGCCTTGAGATCGCCAACGCCTCTCTGCTCGACGAAGCCACCGCCGCGGCCGAGGCCATGCACATGGCCCACGCCGCCGCCAAGGCCAAAAGCGACGTCATCGCGGTCGCCACCGACCTCCACCCGCAGACCCGCGCGGTGCTGAAAACCCGCGCCTGGCCCTTGGGCATCACCCTCGTCGACGTCCCCGCCGGCGACGCCGCCGCCATCGCGGCCGCCAAGCCCTTCGCCGTCGTCCTGCAATATCCCGGCAGCACCGGCGCCGTCCGCGACCTCACCGCCGAGATCGCCGCCGCCCACGCCCAGGGCGCGCTCGCCATCGTCGCCGCCGACCCGCTCAGCCTCGCCCTCCTCACGCCCCCCGGCGAAATGGGCGCCGACATCGTCGTCGGCTCCGCCCAGCGCTACGGCGTGCCGATGGGCTTCGGCGGCCCGCACGCCGGCTTCTTCGCCACGCGGGACGCCCTCAAGCGCTCCATGCCCGGCCGCCTCGTCGGTGTGAGCGTCGACGCCGCCGGCCAGCCCGCCATGCGCCTCGCGCTGCAAACCCGCGAGCAGCACATCCGCCGCGAAAAGGCGACGTCGAACATCTGCACCGCCCAGGTGCTGCTCGCCGTCATGGCCGCCATGTACGCCGTCTGGCACGGTCCCGCCGGCCTTACCCGCATCGCGCGCCGCGTCAACCTGCAAGCCCGCCTCCTCGCCGAAGCCGCGAAGCAAGGCGGCTACGGCCTGCGCCACACCCAGTTCTTCGACACCATCGCCCTCGAAGCCGGCGACCGCGCCGACGCCCTGATGGCCGCGGCCGTCGAAGCCGGCTTCAACCTGCGCCGCATCGACGCCACCGGCGTCGGCATCGCGCTCGACGAAACCGTCACCCGCGACGACCTCACCACGCTGGCCGGCCTCCTCGGCGGCCCCCTCGGCGCCGCCCCCGCCTCGATCCCGGCATCCTGCGTCCGCGCCTCCAAATTCCTCCAGCAGACCGTCTTCAGCGCCTACCACGCCGAACACGAAATGCTGCGCTACCTCAAGCGCCTCGAGGACAAGGACGTCGCGCTGAACCGCTCGATGATCCCGCTCGGCTCCTGCACCATGAAGCTGAACGCGACCGCGGAGATGATCCCCATCACCCTCCCCGGCTTCGCCGAAATGCATCCCTTCGCGCCGGCCGACCAGACCACCGGCTACAAGACGATGATCGACCGCCTCACCGGCTGGCTCTGCCAGGCCACCGGCTTCTCCGGCGTCTCCATTCAGCCCAACGCCGGCAGCCAGGGCGAATACGCCGGCCTGCTCGCCATCCGCGCCTGGCACGAAAGCCGCGGCGACGCCGCCCGCGACATCTGCCTCATCCCCTCCTCCGCCCACGGCACCAACCCCGCCTCCGCCGCCATGGCCGGCTACAAGGTCGTCGTGACCGCCTGCGACAAGGACGGCAACGTCGACGTCGCCGACCTCGCCGCCAAGGCCGCCCAGCACGGCCCCCGCCTCGCCGCCCTGATGATCACCTACCCCAGCACCCACGGCGTCTTCGAGGAACAGATCCGCGACATCTGCCGCATCATCCACGACCAGGGCGGCCAGGTGTACATGGACGGCGCCAACATGAACGCCCAGGTCGGCCTCACCAGCCCCGGCGCCATCGGCGCCGACGTCTGCCACCTCAACCTCCACAAAACCTTCTGCATCCCCCACGGCGGCGGCGGCCCCGGCGTGGGCCCCATCGGCGTAGTGGCCGACCTGGAGCCCTACCTGCCTGGCCACGTGGTGGCACCGGTAGAGGGCCGCGGCAGCGGCGCCGTATCGGCCGCGCCGTACGGCT
>Ga0164297_10000386_pt1 | contig 55410 bp, 51 predicted proteins | sample GEODES058metaG_FD_113539 | JGI IMG/M metagenome (GOLD analysis project Ga0164297, IMG submission 113539) | Dystrophic lake water microbial communities from Trout Bog Lake, Wisconsin, USA - GEODES058 metaG | ecosystem: Environmental > Aquatic > Freshwater > Lake | place: USA: Trout Bog Lake... | reverse complement strand
GCCGGTGTTTCCGCTGCGCAATTTCACCGCGCGGGACATCTATGTGCGCAAGGGCGGGCGGATCAAGACAGTCGCGGATCTCAAAGGCGGGCGTGTCGGGTCCTATTCGTATACGGCGTCGGGGAGCATCTGGTACCGGCATTTCCTGCGCCATGTCGGCTTGCCGCCGGAGAGCCTGACCTGGTGGATCGGCAATATCGATGCGCCGTGGTCGGCGCCGTTCGACGTGAAGCTGCCGGACGGGGTGCACAAGGCGCCGGCGGACCGGTCGCTGTCGGACATGCTGCTGGCCGATGAGCTTGACGCCATTCTCTCGCCGCCGCGGCCGGAGCGGTATCATCCGGTGGACGGGCCCATCGGGCGGCTGTTTCCGGAGTTTCGTTCGGTCGAGGAAGCGTATTTCCGAGCGACCGGGGCGTTTCCGCCGCAGCATCTGATCGTCATCCGGCGCGCGCTGTGGGAGGCGCATCCGTGGATCGCCAAGTCGCTCACCGATGCGTTCGCGCGGGCGGAGGCGATGTTCAATGCCTCGATCCGCGGGTTCCCCTACGCGACGCCGTGGCTTGAGGAGGAACTGGAGAAGACGACGGCGGTGATGGGGGCGGATTTCCATCCGGTCGGGTTTGCCGAGACCCGCGACCAGATGGATGCCTTCTGCGCCGAGGCGCACCGGATGGGGTTCACCGGGCGGCGGGTGACGCCGGAGGAGTATTTCGCGGAGTTTCTCGCGGGCTAGCGGAATGGCGTGATCCGGGCGCCGAGCCAGTAGCCGCAGATGGTGGCGAGCAGGCAAAGCAGGACGGAGCCGGCGATGTTGGCCAGGGCGCCGGGGTAGTTGCCGACGCGCAGCAGGTCCCAGGTCTGCAGGCTGAAGGCGGAGAAGGTGGTGTAGCCGCCGCAGAAGCCCGCCATCAGGAAGGCGCGCATCGCCGGCGGCGCCGGGACCGGGCCGTGCGGCAGGGTGCCGGTGGCGATGAAGCCTATAATGAAGCTGCCGAGGACGTTGATGATCAGCGTGCCCCAGGGGAAGGCCTCGCCCCACAGGCGCGCGGCGCCGAGCGCCGTCCAGTAGCGCGCCATGCTGCCGATGGCGCCGCCGAGGCCTACCCACAAGGAAACCAGGAACATGCCGCCCTCCGTCAGGCGGGCTTAGCAATCCTCGCGGGAGCCGTCGAGATCATGGGTTTGCGGGGCGGATGAAGCTGGTATGGTCAGTGACATGTCAACCTATGACCCACTCGCTCCACGATGAGCGACGCCCCTGCCCGCCCCCTCACCGACCAGGCAACCGCCCGCATCCGGGCGGAGATCCTCGCCTGCACGCTGCCTCCGGGCATGACGCTCAGCGAAACCATGCTCGTGGCGCGCACCGGCCAGGGCCGCGCGCCGATCCGCGCCGCCCTCGCCCGGCTCGGCGACGAAGGCCTGGTGCAGGCGCTGCCGCGGCGGGGCTGGGTGGTCAGCCAGGTGTCGATCCGCGACGTCCACGACGTGTTCGACCTGCGGCAGATGCTGCCGCCCGAAACCGCCCGCCGCGCCGCCGGCGCCTATCGCGCCGGCGATGCCATCGCAATGCGCATCGAAACCCTGGCGGAGACCTGCATGACCGCGATCGGAACCACCCTGATCCAGGCCGATCGCGCATTCCACGCCGCCATCGCGACCCTCGCTGGTAATCGTCGCCTCGCCCACACCATCACCGGCCTGCTCGACGACAGCCAACGCATGCTGAACCTTTGCCTCGGCCTTGGGCGCGGAATCGAACTGAAACGCGAACACGCGGCCCTGCTCGCTGCCCTCGTCGACCACGACGGACAGGAAGCGGCGGCGATCATGGCGGAATGCGTGGCGGCGACGCGAGGACTCGTTCTGTCGGCACTGACGGGGCCAGGGTCGCCGTTGACGATCTGAAGGGAAGTGCCTCCGGCGGGCAAGGGCCCCGAGGCCCTTGCAACCCTTTGACTCTCTTGGCTGTGGCGATGGCCTTCGGTCGCGATCCCTCGATCTCGATGAGGAGAGTGGCGAAGCCCATGAAATCCATGCGACCGCACGATGGTCAGTGCAGTTCGCCGGATTGATTGCCTGCGGCGCGAAGAAAGACATTCGCAGCTGAAGAACGACAATCCAGCCGCGAGAGTGGATGGGGTTCTCAGGGATCGAGCGGACCGTGGCCGAAGGCCGCGTAAGCCGCTCGATCCCTGAGCCGGCGGAGCCTTGCTTACTTGCCTTTCAGCACGTCCCTGATCGCGTCTTCCATGATGGAAAGCCCACGGTCGATTTCGGCTTCGGTGGTGGTCAAAGGAGGGGCGACGCGCCAGACGGCGGACATGTTGCCGGCTGAGGAGGAGCCGGAGATGTTCATGCTGAGGCCGAGTTCCATGGCGCGTTCGGTGATGGCACGCCCGGTGGCGGCGTCGGGTTCCTTGGAGTGGCGGTCTTTGACCAGTTCGACGCCGAGGAGGAGGCCGATGCCGCGGACGTCGCCGATGATTTCGTAGCGTTGCTGGAGGGTTTCGAGGCCGGCGCGGAGGCGGGCGCCGATGCGTTCGGAGCGTTCGCCGAGGTTTTCCTCTTCCATGACTTCGATCATGGCCAGGCCGACTTCGGCCGGGAGGGGGTCGGAGACGTGCGAGGTGACGTGGACGAAGCCTTTGGCGTGGCAGTCGGCTTCGATGTCGTCCGACGTGATGGTGGCGGCGAGGGCCAGGCCGCCGCCGAGGGATTTGGAGAGGGTGAGGAAGTCGGGGGTGACGCCCATGCGTTCGAAGCCGAAGTTGGTTCCGAGGCGGCCGAAGGAGGTCTGGGCTTCGTCGAGGATGAGTTTCATGCCGCGTTGTTCGGCTTTTTGCTTGAGCTTGGGGAAGTAGCCGTCGGGGGGGACGATCATGCCGGCGGTGCTGAGGACGGGTTCGGCGATGACGGCGGCGCCGGCGCCGGAGGACTGGGCGTCGACCATTTCGAAGCCGACGTCCATGCAGGTGGTGTCGCAGGTGCCGGAGCAGTGGCGGATGGGGCAGCGGTAGGCGTTGGGGGCGGGGATGGCCATGGTGCCGGGCATCGAGGGGCCGTAGCCCTTGCGGGCGGCGCCTGTGTAGGTCGAGGCGGCGGCGCCGGCGGTGACGCCGTGCCAGGAGCCGGCGAGGCCGACGACCTCGAAGCCACCGGTGGTGAGCTTGGCCATGCGGATGGCGGCTTCGTTGGCTTCGCCGCCGGTGGAGAGGAACATGGAGCGGGAGAGTTCGGCGGGGAGGAGGCCGGCGAGGCGGCGGGCGAGCTCGATGACGGCGGGGCCGAGCATGCCGGAGTAGAGATGCAGCGCGCCTTCGGCGGCCTTGGCGATGGCGGCGAGGATGCGGGGGTGGTTGTGGCCGATGGTGGCGCACATCTGGCCGGAGGTGAAATCGAGGATTTCGCGGCCATCGGTGTCCCACAGCAGGGTGCCGCGGGCGCGGGCGATGAGGCGGGGCACGAAGGGCATGCCGTAGCGGATGAGGTGGCGGTCGAAGTCGGGGGATTCGGGCATGGGGTGCTCCTCGGTTCGCGGGAGCCTAGCATGGGCGCCGCGGTGGTGGGACGGCTTGACCTTGGACCCGGTCTCACCCCCATATCCGCGCAATCGAATGCCGTTCGGAGGAACCAAACCATGCGCGCCTGGGCCGTTGTCGAAAACGAAGCACCGCTGAAGGAAATCGAGCTGCCGACGCCGGAGCCGACCGGCACGCAGGTGTTGCTCGAGACGACCTATTGCGGGGTGTGCCATTCCGACCTGCATATCTGGGAAGGGCGCTACGACCTCGGCGGCGGAAAGATCATGAACCTGAAGGATCGCGGGCTGAGCCTGCCGATCGCGATGGGGCATGAGATCGTCGGCCGGGTGGTGAAGCTCGGCCCGGAGGCCAAGGGGGTGAAGGTCGGCGATATCCGCATCGTGTTCCCCTGGGTCGGCTGCGGGACGTGCGCGGCCTGCCTCGCCGATGAGGACAATATGTGCCTGACGCCGAAGAGCCTCGGCGTGTATCAGCATGGCGGCTACGCGACGCACGTGGTGGCGCCGCACCCGCGGCATCTTGTGGATCCCGGCAGCCTCGATCCCGCGGTGGCGGCGACCTATGCCTGCTCGGGGATCACGGTGTTCTCGGCGATCAAGAAGGTGATGCCGTTGCCGGCCGACGAGCCGATCGTGCTGGTGGGCGCGGGCGGGCTGGGGCTGAATGCGATCGCCGTGCTCAGGGCAATGAAGCACCGCAACATCGTGGTGGTGGATATTTCCGCCGAGAAGCGCGCCGCGGCCGAGAAGGCGGGGGCGACGAAGACGGTGGATGGCTCCGGCGAGGGGGTCACCAAGCGCATCGTCGAGGCGTGTGGCGCGCCGCCGATCGCGGTGATCGACCTGGTGAACGGGACGGCGTCGGCGCGGTTCGCCTTCGACAGCCTGCGCAAGGGCGGCAAGCTGGTGCAGGTCGGGCTGTTCGGCGGCGAGCTGACCTTGCCGTTGCCGCTGATGCCGATCCGGGCGCTGACGGTGCAGGGCAGCTACGTTGGGAACGTGAAGGAGCTGCGGGAGCTGGTGGCGTTGGCACAGGCCGGCGAGGTGCCGGCGCTGCCGGTGCAGACGGTGCCGCAGCGCGATGCCAATGACGCGCTGATGCGGCTGCGCGACGGCAAGGTGACGGGCCGACTGGTGCTGAAGTCGGACGTCGCGTGATGGCCATGCAGCGCTCGCTGGTGCTGCGGACCCGCCCCTCGGGCGAGCCGCAGGCCGATGACTTCGAATGGCTCGAGACCCAGGTGCCGACACCGGCGCCGGGCGAGGTGGTGACGCGGACGATCTGGCTGTCGGTCGATCCGTATCAGCGCGGACGGCTGGCGGATCGGGTCAGCTATTCGCCGCCGGTGCAGATCGGCGAGCCGATGACCGGGGAGACGGTGGGCGAGGTTGTCGCCTCCGGCGATCCGGCCTTCGCGGTGGGCGATGTCGTCCTCGGGCCGCGTGGCTGGCAGTCGCATTGCGTGAGCAAGGCCGCGGCTTTGACGAAGCTCGATCGCGAGGCGGCGCCGTTGCAGGCCTATCTCGGCGTGCTCGGGATGCCCGGGACGACGGCCTATTCGGGCATGAAGGATATCGGGCAGGTGAAGCCCGGGGAGACGGTGGTGATTTCCGCCGCCTCCGGCGCGGTGGGCTCGGTCGCGGGCCAGCTGGCCAAGCGGGCCGGCGCGCGGGTGGTCGGCATCGCCGGCGGGCCGGAGAAATGCCTGTGGGTGCAGGAGACGCTGCGCTTCGACGATTGCGTGGACCATCAGGTGCCGCATCTGCAGCGGGCGCTGGCGGATGCCTGCCCGAAGGGGATCGACGTCTATTTCGAGAATGTCGGCGGCGCGGTGCAGGAGGCGGTGTTTCCGCTGCTCAATCCGTTCGCCCGCGTGATCATGTGCGGCATGATCGCGCAGTATAACGACGCGACGCCGCCGCCGGGGCCGAACCTTGGGTTCGTCGTCGGCAAGCGGGTGCGCATCGAGGGGCTGATCGTGTCGGACAAGCCGGAGCGCTTCGGCGAGTGGCGGACGCTGGCCAGCCCCTGGGTGAAGGAAGGCTCGTTGCACTATCGCGAGACGGTGATCGACGGGCTGGAGAATGCGCCGGAGGCCCTGAAGATGGTGCTGAGCGGCGGGAATTTTGGCAAGATGCTGGTGCGCGTCGGGCCTGATCGGGTCTGACGCCCACCTCCGGGGGGGGAGCGTGATGGACTGGAGTTTCATGCGCGATCGGAAGATCGTGCGGCTCAATGCCAGGCTCTTCCCGGTCAGCGACTTCGAGCGCGGCCTGTGGGCGCGCTACGGGATGACGCCGATCGAGGTGGAGGCGGCGACGCCGGCGGAGATCATTCCGCATGTGGCGAACTGCGACGCGCTGTTCGCCATCTCCGTCTCGCTCCCCGTCGAGGTGATCGACAGCCTGGCGCGCTGCCGGGTGATTTCGCGGCTCGGGACGGGGACGGACAAGATCGCCGTCGCCCGCGCCAAGGAGCGCGGGATACCGGTGACCAACGTGCCGTATTTCTGCGTCGAGGAGCAGGCCGATCACACGATGGCCATGCTGCTCGGGCTGGTCAGGAAGATCCCGCAATCGCAGGCGGACATGAAGCGCGGCGCCTATCGCCACGCGCAGGCGGCGGTGCGGAGCAACCGGCGGCTGGAGGGGCGGACGATCGGGCTGGTGGGGTTCGGCAACAGCGCCAAGCACACGGCGCGGCGCGCGCAGGGGTTTGGCCTCAAGGTGATCGCGACGCGGGCGCGGACGACGCCGGAGACGATCGCGGAGGCGGCGGCGCTGGGGGTCGAGATGGTGGACCTGGATACGCTGCTGCGGCGGTCCGACTATGTGTCGCTGCATCTGCCGCTGGCGAAGGGGACGTATCACCTGATCGACGACGCGGCGCTGCGGAAGATGAAACCGGATGCCTTCCTCATCAACACCTCGCGCGGCGCGCTGATCGACGAGGACGCGCTTTACGCGGCGCTCGTCGAGGGGCGGCTGGCCGGGGCGGGGATCGACACGTTCGAGCAGATCGACGTGTTCGCGGAAGAGACCGGGCCCCCTGCCCCTGCTGACGCTGCCGAACGTGATCGCGACGCCGCATGTGGCGGCGGGCTCGATCGAATCGGGGCACGACGTGTCGCGCGGGGGCGTGCAGAACGTGGCGACGATCCTCGCCGGGCACTGGCCGATCGAGGAGAACATCGTGAATTTCGGGGTGGTGCCGCGGGTGCCGCTGAAGCCGTACGATCCGACGCTACTCGGCTGAACCGGGGCTGATCTCGGCCTCGAAGCCGGCGACGAAGTGCGCCAGGACGTCGGTGCGTTCGACGGCCAGACGGGCACCGGTCTGGGTCTGGAAGCCCGAGGCCAGGGTGAGCAGCTTGGCGCGGAAATGGTCGAGCGCGTAGGCGCGGTCGTCAAGGGGGCGGCTGGACGCCGCGGGGTCGTCGGGGTGGTAGAGGGCGGAGCCCATGCGGCCGCCGGTGTAGAAGCAGCGGGCGATGCCGATGTAGCCGATGGCGTCGAGGCGGTCGGCGTCCTGGAGGATGCGGGCCTCGAGGGTCTCGGGGGGAATGCCGGCGGAGAAGCTGTGGGCGGCGATGGCGTGGGCGACGGCGGCGATGCGGTGTTGCTCCCAGTCTATGCCGGCGAGGATCTCGGACGCGCGTTCGGCGGCGAGGCGAGAGGCCTGGTTGCGGAGGGGGGAGGATTTCTCGACGTGGACGCAGTCGTGCAGCAGGACGGCCGCGGCGATGACCTCGCGGTCGCCGCCCTCGGCCGCGGCGATGCGGGTGGCATTGGCCCAGACGCGGGCGATGTGGGCGCGGTCATGCGCGCCGTCGTCGCCGCCCGGCAGGTGAACCAGCAGAGCGGCGGCGAGGGCCTCGAAGGGGGCGAAACCGCTCACGAGCGGCGGCGCAGTTCGAGCAGGGCGGTGAGGAAGGCATCGCGGCGGGCGGCGAGCTCGGGGACGGACTGGCCGCCGACCTCCTCCCGCACGCCCTCGACGAGCTGCGTCTGCAGCGCTTCGTCCATGACGGGTTCGCCGAGATCGGCCCACCACGACGTCACCGCGGGCATCAGATGGTGCATGAAATGCGCCATGCCCCCTTCCCCGCCCGCCAGATGGAAGGTCGCGTGCGGGCCCATCAGGGCCCAGCGCAGGCCCGGCCCCTCGCTGATGGCGGCGTCGACATCAGCCACCGAAGCTACCCCGTCGGCCACCAGGTGCGCCGCCTCGCGCCACAGGGCGGCCTGCAGTCGGTTGGCGAGGTGGCCCGGTACCTCCTTCCTGATCTCGATCGGATGCTTGCCGACCGCCTTGTAGAAGGCCATCGCGGTCGCCACCGCCGCTGGGTCGGAGCCGGGACCACTGACGACCTCAACCAGCGGGATCAGATGCGGCGGATTGAAGGGGTGGCCGATGATGATCCGCCCGGGATACCGGCACCCCTCGCGCAACCGGCTGCCCAGCAGACCAGACGACGACGAGGCAATCACGACCTCCGGCCCCAGCACCTCGGCAATGCGCGGCAACAACGCCTGCTTCACCTCGTAACGCTCGGGCGCACTCTCCTGCACGAACTGCGCGCCCTCGACCGCCTTTACTGGATCGGCCTCGAAGCGCCAGTTGTCGGGCGAAGCGCCCTCCGTGGCGCCCAGGCGCTGCAGGATCGGCCAGGCGGCGGCAATGGTGCGGCGGATCAGGTCGGGCGCGCCCGGCGAGGGGTCATAGGCGGTGACCGCAATGCCGCGGCTGAGGAAATAGGCGGCCCAGCTGGCGCCGATGGTGCCGGCACCGATGATGGCGACGCGGGTGATGGTGGACATATGAATCGCTCCCGGCTCGTGAAGCGTCATTGTGATGCGGGACGGGCGGACAGGGAAGGTAAGGGCCTCCGGCGGCCAAGGGCCCAGAGGCCCTTGGATCCCATCTCATCTCTTGGCTGTGGAAACGACCATCAGCCGCGATCCCACGATCTCGACGCGGGAGAGAGGCGAAGCCAAGGAATTCGATGCCACCGCGCCCAGGTCCGTGCGAGCCATGGACCTGATGCCTGCGGCGCTAAGGAAGGCGTTGGCAACTGAAGAACGAACATCCAGCCGCGTGAGGTGAAGGGATCCAAGGGCCTCGGGGCCCTTGGCCGCCGGAGGCTCTTGCCTTGCCTTCACCACGTCATGACGTGCTGCGGCTTCTTCGGCGCGCCGCGTTGGCGGAGCGAGTTGAAGGAGGGCCATTCGGAGGTTGGCATGTAGCGGCGGGCGAGGAATTGGTAGGTGAGGCTGACCACGTGCCAGAGGGTTTCGTCGGTGGCGTGGGTGGCTTTTTCCCATTCCTTGAACACCGGTTCCCAGGCGCGCTGGCAGCGGTAGAGCCAGTCGCGGTTGGAGCGGATATAGGCGATCTGGCTGACGGCGTTGCGCAGGGTAGCGATGATTTCGCCGGTCTGGGCGTCGATATCGTTGAAGCGGGCGCGGTATTGCCCCAGCGCGACGGCGCCGAGACGTTGGACCTGGCCGAGGGTTTCGTTGCGGTTGGCGTCGTTGCGGGCGCCGGACTGGGCGAGGCGGTCGACGCGGTCCATGAGGGAGAGGACGCGCAGCAGCAGGCGTTCGCGCAGCGCTTCGACGTAGGCGAATTCCTCGGCGAGGGTTTCGACGAGGGCGACGAGGTCGTCGGGACCGGGCAGGTCGAGTTCGGCGGCGGCCTGGCGGAAGGCGGTCTGCACGAGGGCGCGCAGGTGCGGATCGCGATCGAGCAGGGTGCCGACGTCGGTGGCGTCGCCCATGCCGGCGGCGGCTTCGGGGTCGAGCCAGGCGAGGAGCTTGAGGCGCAGGCGGGTGGCGGCGCGCTGGCGGTGGTGGATGGCGGGGTCCCAGCTGGCGCGGCCGGAGATCACCTCGGCGGGCAGCGGGTCGCCGGGGCGGATGCCGGTGACGTAGTCGAGGCTTTCAGCGATGAGGCCGAGCATGCGGCCGTCCGGCGTGTCGTCGCCGATGGCGAACTCGCGCTGGAGGCTGCGCAGCGGCACGCTGGCCTCGCGCTCGCCGAAGGGGACGATCATCACCGGGGTGTCGTCGGTGGCGGCGCGGCGGAAGCTGATGTCGGGCAGACGGGTGAAGACGTCGTGGCTGAGGATGCAGTGATCGACCTCGGGCTCGGCATCGGGCGACTCGGGATCGGGAAGCGGCGGCGTCGACATGGAGTGTCTCAATAACTTCTAATACGACTCCATTTTCCGTCGATGCCGTAAATTCCTTACTAATGCGCCGGGGGTGACGCAGGACCGCCGTTCAGCGCCTTGGCCGCCCGCGGACGGGAAATCGATCGTCGCGGGACGCATATTCAGGGTTCATCAATGAGTTTCCATGAAATCTGGACGCAACGCAGCGATTGAGACCCTTCATGCCCCCCATCACGGCTGAACTCGACCCCATCCAGCAGCACCGCACCCGTCCCGCCCAGCGGGGACGCCGGCAGGCCGATCGCGACATCGGCGGCGGCGAGGCCTGGGGTGGCGCGGGCATGCACGAATATCTGTCGATGCAGCTGACCCTGCGGCACCGGCTGACCGACGATGTTCCCTGCAGCGCGGAGCTGACGAGCCACGGCCTGCATCCGCGCGGCGGGCAGCTGCCGCCTGCGCTGCTCGACCCGCAGGGCCAGGTGCTGCGCGATATCGTGCGGGTCAGCCGAAGCTGGGACGAGGGGCCGGTGGCCACGCTGATCCAAGCGGCTGACCTGGCGCAAGGCGGCCTGATCGGCCATGTCGCGACGGCGCTCACCCGGTCCGGCTGGCAGGCCGACCGGCTGGAGCTGATCCTGCCCGAGCAGGCGCTGATCGACCTCGACGACGACGCCATCCTGTCGCTCGCGGCGTTGCGCGACCTCGGGCTCGGCCTGACGCTCGACGCCTTCGGCGCCGGAATCGCCAGCATGACGGTGATGCGCAAGGTGCCGCTGACCGGGGTGAAGCTGGCGCGCGCGATCGTCCGTGGCCTGCCGGATAACCGCGAGGACGCGGCGATTGCCCGCGCGGTGATCGGCATCGCCCAGGCGATGGGCCTGAACGTGATCGGCGACGGCATCGAAACCGAGCAGCAACGCGCCTTCCTCGCCCATTGCGGCTGCCATGAGGGCCAGGGCCCCCTGTTCGGCCCCAGCATCCCGTTGCAGGCCGGCACGCATCACAACGGCTGACGCGCACACGCGGCACCCCCCGGCCCGGGCCTGGCGTTCGTCGCGGTGCTTGCATCGCGGCGGGGGCGGGGCACATAGGGGGACATGAGTGATGCACTGACGCCCGAGGCGGCGATTCTTCGGTTGGTGACGGCCTGTGGCCCGTCGTCGTCGATCAGCCCGATCGACGCCGCGCGGCTGCTGGAGCCCGGCGCGGGCGACGCATGGCGGCACAAGCTGAGCGCGGTGCGCCGAGCGGCGCTGCGGTTGGCCGAGGGGGGGGAGATCGACATCCTGCGCAAGGGCAAGCCGGTGCCGCCGGCGGAGGCGCGGGGGGTTGTGCGCTTGCGGCTGCGCGTGAAGGAGGAGGGGTGATGGGCCTGTTGCCGCTCCTGCTGAGCCTGGTGTTTCCCGCCTGCGGGCAGGAGGGGATCGGCGGGCTGCCGGTGCCGCCACCGATGGACATCGGGCGGATCGAGCGGCCGGCGACGCCGAATACGGCGCTGGCCGCACCCGAGGGGTTCCTGCCGGTGCCGGACGTGGTGACGCATTTCAAGGCCGATCCGGCACGGCTGTATACGGCCGCCCGCGCGGTGGCGGCGCGGCAGGAGCGCGTGTTTCTCCATGCCGCCTATGACGACCAGCTGCAGGCGCACTACGTGGCGCGTTCGGCGCGGGCGAATTATCCCGATCTGATCACCGTGCAGGCGACGCCCGCGGGCGGCCTGGTGATCTGGTCGCGCAGCGTCTACGGGCGCAAGGACTTTGGCGTCAATGCCGAGCGGGTGGCCGCCTGGGTGGCGGCCATCGCGGCGGAGCTCGCCCGCAACTGAACCGGACAGGAGACGATCGATGCGCGGCCTAGGCCCTTTCCTGCGGGATGCCTGGCGGTTGACCCGCCCCTATTTCATGCTCTCCGACGAGCGCTGGTCGGCCCGTGCTCTGCTGGCCGCCATCGTGGTGCTGAACCTCGCGCTGGTCGGCATGACGGTGATCCTGAATTTCTGGAACCGCGCCTTCTACAACACGCTGCAGGACAAGGACTGGAAGGGGTTCTTCGACCTGCTGTTGCTCTACCGCGTGGACAAGGACGGGTTCATGCCGGGGTTCTGCGTCATCGCCGCGGTGTATATCGTGGTGGCGGTCTATCGCACCTATCTCAACCAGTGGCTGCGCATCCGCTGGCGGCGCTGGATGACGGAGCGGTTTCTGGCCTCGTGGCTGACCGACCGCGCCTATTACCGGATCAGCCTGCAGGCGGCCGCCGGTAATGGCATCGGCACCGACAATCCCGACCAGCGCATCGCCGAGGACCTCAACAGCTTCGTCGCCGACACCCTGGCGCTCAGCCTCGACCTGCTGTCGAACGTGGTGACGCTGTTCAGCTTCCTGACCATTCTCTGGGGCCTGTCGGGGCCGGCGGAGATCTTCGGCGTGTCGATCCCCGGCTACATGGTGTGGGCGGCGCTGCTCTATTCGGCGGTGGGCACCTGGGTGACGCATCTGATCGGCCGGCCGCTGGCGGCGCTGAACTTCCGCCAGCAGCGCGTCGAGGCGGATTTCCGCTTCGCGCTGGTGCGCTTCCGCGAGAACGTCGAGGGCATCGCGCTGCATGGCGGCGAGGCGGAGGAGCATCACGGGCTCGAGGGGCGGTTCGCCGCGGTGATCGCCAACTGGTGGCAGATCATGCGGCGGACGAAGATGCTGAACGCGCTGGTGGCGGGCTACGGGCAGGTGGCGGTGATCTTCCCCATCGTGGTCGCGGCCCCGCGCTATTTCGCCGGCACGATGACGCTCGGCGACCTGACGCAGACGGCGGATGCCTTCGGGCAGGTGCAGGGGGCGATGTCGTGGTTCGTCAGCTCCTACGCCTCGCTGGCAAGCTGGCGGGCGACGGTGGAGCGGCTGGCGACCTTCGAGCGGGCGATCCAGGCGGCACACAAGGCGAGCGCGGGGTTCACCGCGGCGGAGGGCGCGGCCTATGGGCTGGCCGACGCGACGCTGGCGCTGCCGAACGGGCAGCCCCTGGTCGAGCATGCCGACCTGTCGCTGGCGGCCGGGCAGTCGGTCGTGGTGAGCGGGCGGTCGGGGTCCGGCAAGTCGACGCTGTTCCGCGCGCTGGCGGGCATCTGGCCGTTCGGCGGCGGCACCGTGCGCCATGCCGGCCGGGCGCTGTTCCTGCCGCAGCGGCCCTATATTCCGCTCGGCACGCTGCGCCACGCGATCGCCTATCCGGCGCCGGTCGATGCCTATGACGACGCGGCGATCACGGCGGCGCTGGAGGCGGTCGGGCTTGGGACGCTGCGGCCGCGGCTCGACGAGGAGGATGCCTGGGCGCAACGCCTCTCCGGCGGCGAGCAGCAGCGCCTCGCGGTGGCCCGCGCGCTGCTGATGAAGCCGGACTGGCTGTTCCTCGACGAGGCGACCGCGAGCCTCGATCCCGAGGCGGAGGCGGAACTCTACGCCTTGCTCAAGCGCGACCTGCCGGGGACCACGATCGTCTCGATCGCGCATCGCCCCGCGGTGGCGGCGTTCCATGAGCGGCATATCGTGCTCGACCGGCCCGGCGCCGGGCCCGGGACGTTCCGCGAGGCGGTTGCGTAGCGCCTCCCGCGGCGGGAATATCGCCGCGGACAGGGAGGCGGACATGACGCAGGGTATGGTTTCGGCGGCACAGCCGGAAGCGGCGGAAGCGGGGGCGGACGTGCTGCGCGCCGGCGGCAACGTGGTGGACGCCGGCATCGCCGCCGCCCTGGTGCAGACCGCCGTCGATCCGCAGATGTGCGGCATCGCGGGCATGGGCAACATGCAGATCCTGCTGCCGGGCATCCACACCACGCTCGACTTCCATGGCCGCTCGCCCAAGGCGGTGCGGCCGGAGATGTGGGAGAACCGCATCATCCGCGAGGCCGATGATGGCTGGGGGTTCATTCTCGAAGGCCGGGTCAACGAGTTCGGCTACCAGGCGATCACCTCGCCGCGCACACTGGCCGCCTTCGATGCCGCGCTGAAACGCTTCGGCACCCGCAGCCTGGCCGACCTGCTGCCGGCCGCGATCGACTATGCCCGCAATGGCTGCCTGGTGCGGCCGCACATGGCGCAATGGTGGAACCAGCCGGCGACCAACGGACGGCCGGCGAATGTCGACTGCGTCACCAAACTGCCCGCCGCCCGCGCCATCTATGGCAAGGACAACGGCACGCTCGCGGTCGGCGATACGCTCCGCAACCCCGATATGGCCAACACCCTCGAACGCATCGCCACCAACGGCGCTGTGGATTTCTACCAGGGCGGCATCGCCCGCGAGATCGTCGCCGACATGGAAGCCAATGGCGGCCTGCTCACCATGGCCGATCTCGCCGACTGCGGGCCCGAGGAAAACGCGCCGCTGTGGAGCACCTATCGCGGCCACCGCATCGCCACCAACCACCCGCCCGGCGGTGGCGTCATGCTGGTGCAGATGCTTAACATCCTCGAGAACTTCGACCTGCAGGCGCTCGGGCATAACAGCCCCGAATATATCCGTATCGTCTCCGAAGCGATGAAACGCGCCACCGCCGACAAGGATGCCAAAGTCGGCGATCCACGCTTCTTCCCGGTGCCGATGGAGGAACTCACCTCCAAAGCCTACGCCGCCAAACTCGCAGACCAGATCAAGCGCCACGAGAAAGCCCACGTGCCACGCTTCAACTCCGGCGGCGCCGAAAGCAAGCACACCACCCACATCTGCGTCATGGACAAGGCCGGCAACGCCTTCACCATGACCCATACGCTCGGCCAGCCCTCCGGCGTCATCACCCCCGGGCTCGGCTTCATGTACAACGGCGCCATGTCCGTCTTCGACCCGCGCCCCGGCCGCGCCGGCTCGCTCGCGCCCGGCAAGGCACGCTTCTCCGCGTTGTCGCCAACGATTGTCTTCAAGGGAGAAAAGCCCTTCCTCACCCTCGGCTCGCCAGGCGCCACCTACATCACCATGGGCAACCTGCAAGTGATGCTCAACGTGATCGAGTTCGGCATGTCCGCCGAACAAGCCGTCTGCGCCCCCCGCTTCGCCGCCGTGTCCGATACGATCGAACTGTCGAACCGCATCCTGCGCAGCGCGGAACGCGACCTCTTGGCCCAAGGCTATCCGGTGAAACGCCATGCGCAGAGCTACACATTCGCCTGGGTGCATGCGATTCGGTGCGTGGACGGGGTGCTCGATGGAGGGGCGGATCCGGCGACTGGGGGGCTGGTCGTCGCGGTTTAGGAAGGCAAGGGAAAGGCTCCGCCGGCTTAGGGCCGAGAGGCCCTAAGAACCCATCAACTAAACGCGGCTGGATTGGCTTTCTTCAGTTGATAACTGCCTTCTTTGTGCCGCAGGCAATCGAACGTTGCGACTGCTCGAAGCATTGTGCGGTCGCACGGTAATGATGGGCTTCGCCACTCTCCCGCGGAGAGATCGTGGGATCCCAACTGAAGGTCGGTTCCACAGCCGAGAGAGTTTGTGGGTTCTTAGGGATCGAGCGGACCGTGGCCGAAGGCCGCGTAAGCCGCTCGATCGGCCCTAAGCCGGCGGAGCCTTTCGCTTACGCTGAGCGAATGACTTGCAGCACCCCTGCCCCGTATCGCGTGAGCTTGGATGCGCCGACGCCTTTCACCGAGGCGAGGTCATCGAGGCTCCCCGGCTGGACGGCGGCGATTTCGCGCAGGGTTGCGTCGTGGAAGATGACGTAGGGAGGAACGCCTTGGGCTTTGGCTTCGGCGGAGCGCCAGAGGCGGAGGGCGTCGAACAGGGTGGCGCCTGTCGCGTCGAGGCCTTCGGCCGCCGCGGGGCGCACCCGGCTGTTGCGGTCCGGCGAGCCGCGGCGGCGGTCGCGGACGGGGGCGGAGTCTTCGCGGAGCATGACGCGTTCTTCGCCGCGCAGGATGGGGCGGGCGCGATCGGTCACGAGGTGGAGCGTGGCGAATTCGCCGGTCTCGACGTCGAGCGCCCCTTTGGCGATGAGTTGGCGGATGACGCCGCGCCAGAAGTCCTTGGTGCGGTCGGCGCCGATGCCCCAGGTCGGGAGCTTGTCGTGACCCCATTGGATGGCGGCGTCGGAGATTTTGCCGAGGAGGACGCTGACGATGTGCAGCGCGCCGAAGCGTTGGCCGGTGCGGTAGACGGCGGAGAGGACTTTCTGGGCTTCGGTGGTGCCGTCGTAGGTGGCGACGGGGCTGGCGCAGGTGTCGCAGTGGCCGCAGGGGGCGCCGAGTTCTTCGCCGAAGCAGCGGAGCAGGGCGGCGGTGCGGCAATCGGTGGTTTCGGTGAGCGAGATCATCGCCTCGAGGCGGCCGCGCATGGCGCGTTTCTGTTCCTCGGGGGCGGCGGAGGTTTGCAGGAAGTAGCGGGCGCGGGCGATGTCTTCGCCGCCGTAGAGCAGCAGGGTTTCCGAGGGGTCGCCGTCGCGGCCGGCGCGGCCGATCTGCTGGTAGTAGGCCTCGGGGCTGTCGGGCATGTCGAGATGGGCGACGTAGCGGACGTCGGGGCGGTCGATGCCCATGCCGAAGGCGATGGTGGCGACGACGGTGACGGCCTCGCCGGAGCGGAAGCGGCGGGCGGCGGCGCGCTTTTCCTCGGCGGGGAGGCCGGCGTGGAAGGCGACGGCGGGCATGTTGCGGCCGTTGAGCCAGGCGGCGACGCGCTCGGTCTTGGCGCGGCTGCCGCAGTAGACAATGCCGGCCTCGTCGGGGTGGCGCTTGAGGAGCTCGGCGAGCTGGGCGGTCTCGCCGACCTTGGCCTCGGCGGCGATGTGCAGGTTCGGGCGATGAAAGCTGGCGGCGAAGACGGCGGCGCCGTCCATGCCCAGCGCGTGGAGAATGTCCTCCCGGGTGCGCGGGTCGGCAGTGGCGGTCAGCGCCACGCGGGGGACGCCGGGGAAGCGCTCGGGGAGTTGGGCGAGGTCGCGGTATTCGGGGCGGAACTCGTGGCCCCACTGGCTGACGCAGTGGGCCTCGTCGATGGCGATCAGCGCGATCTTGCGGCGCGCGAGCCGATCGAGCGTGCCGGACAGCAGCAGGCGCTCGGGCGAGACGTAGAGCAGGTCCAGCTCGCCCGCATCGAGCGCCCGGCCGGTCGCCCGCGCCTCCTCGGGGTCGAGATCGGAATGCAGGGCACCGGCCCGCACGCCCAGCTGGCGCAGGGCGGCGACCTGGTCGTCCATCAAGGCAATCAGCGGGGAAATCACGATGGCCGTGCCGGGAATGCACAGGGCCGGCAGCTGGTAGCAGATCGATTTGCCGCCACCCGTGGGCATCAGCACAAGCGCATCGCCACCGGCCAGGATGTGGGCGATCGCCGGCTCCTGCAGGCCACGAAAGGCGCTGTAGCCGAACACACGCCGCAGCACGGCATGCGGCGAACGATCGAGCGAAATGTCGGTGTCGGCTTCGGCTATCACCCGACGCGTATAGACGGGGCGGGCGAGTCGGGGTGCGGGAAGGGAAGTGGCTCCGCCGGCCAAGGGCTACGCCCTTGGATCCCACTCCATAACGCCCTGGATTGGCGTTCTTCAGTTGATAACTGCTTTCTTCGCGCCGCAGGCAATCAATCCATGGGCCTGCACGGAGCATTGTGCGGTCGCATGATGATTCTGGGCTTCGCCACTCTCCCACGGCGAGATCGTGGGATTGCGCCTGAAGGTCGGTTCCTCAGCCGAGAGAGTTGATGGGTTCCAAGGGCCTCTCGGCCCTTGGCCCGCGGAGCGCCTTCCCTTACCCCATCAGCCGTCCCGGTACCTGTGCGATCGCGTCCGTGTCCACGTTGGCGAAGGCGAGGCGCAGGTGCCGTGCCTGGCCGGGCCCGAAGAACGGGCCGGGCAGGCTGGCGAGGCCGCGGATGCTGGCGAGGTGCTCCGCCATCGCTTCGGCGTCTTGGGTTCCGGGGGGGAGGCGGAGGTAGGCGAAGTAGGCGCCGAGGGCGTCGAGGCGCCAGCCTTCGAGTTGGGCGGCGGCGGTTCGGAAGGCGTCGGCGCGGGTGGCCATGAGGGTTCGGTTGTTGGCGCGCCAGTCGCGCAGGCCTTCGATGGCCCATGTGAGGGCGGTCTGGGCGGCGCGTGGGGGGCAGATCTGCATGGTGTCCAGCACCTTCATCAGTTCGCTGCGGAAGGTGCCGCCGGCGGCGATGGCGCCGACGCGGTGGCCGGGGATGCAGTAGGATTTCGAGAAGGAGTAGAGGTGGACGATGCTGTCGGCCCAGTCGGGGTCGGTGAAGAGGGTGTGGGGGGGGACGGACTGTTCGGGGAGGAAGTCGCGGTAGGTTTCGTCGAGGATGAACCAGAGGCCGCGTGTGCGGCAGAGCTCGGCGAAGCGGGCGATGGTGGCGGCGGGGTAGATGGCGCCGGTGGGGTTGTTGGGGCTGACGAGGACGATGGCGCGGACCTGGGGGGTGAGCAGGGTTTCGGCCATGGCGGGGTCGGGCACGAAGCCGTCCTCGGGGCGGCATGGCAGGGGCACGGTGGCGATGCCGTGCATGGTGAGCGCCATGTGGTGATTGAAGTACCAGGGGGCGGGCAGCATCACCGCCTCGCCGGGGGCGGCGGCGACGGTGGCGGCCATGGCGAAGGCGAGGTTGCAGCCGGCGGTGATGGAGACGTGGTCGGGGCGGATGGCGGCGCCGTAGAAGCCGGACATGTCGGCGGCGAGCGCCTCGCGCAGGCCGGTATCGCCCTCGATCGGGCCGTAGCCGGCGGCCGCGCGGGTGCCGGCGGCGGCGGCGAGGTGGTCGAGCATGGCGGGATGGGGCGGGTAGCCGGGGACGGCCTGGGTGAGGTCGATCTCGGGGCCGGCGCGGCCGTCGTAGCGGGCGGCCCAGGCGCGGGCGGCGGGGATCGGGGGGGCGCCGGTGGCGCGGACACGGGGGGAGATGGCGGCGTGCGACATGGCGGCACGATGACGGGGCCGCGGCGCGGCGTCCATGGGGTTGGCGTGGGCAGGGGGGCGCGCACGTGGTAGAAATGAATCGAATCGGGGCGCGTCAGGCCCGGTCGATGCCGTGGAGCAAGATGTCCGTCAGCCCTCTCCCGATTCCGGCCGCGACGCGTTATGGCGGGGTGCTGTTCGTGCTCCTGCTCGCGATCTATGGCGGGCTGTTCGCGCTGTGGGCGAGCGGCGACCAGGCGCTCTATGCGGGGGTGCTGCGGCTGTTCGGCGTGTTGCCGCATGATTTTCCGTTCCTCGATCTCGACAACGTGTTCGCCGCCGCCGAGTGCCAGGCGCGCGGCATCGATCCGATCCTGACCAATCCCTGCGACGTGCTGGGGCGCACCCTGAGCTATCCGCCGACCTGGCTGGTGATCGTGCCGGCCGGGCTGGGGCGGGCGGCCACGCCGGCGGCCGGCATCGTGCTCGATGTCGCCTTCCTCGCCGCCCTGGCCGCCGTGCTGCGGCCGGGCTCCCCGCGCGAGCTGGCGCTTGGGCTCGCGGCCGGGCTGTCGGGCATGGTGATGTTCGCGATGGAGCGCGGCAACATCGACAGCATCATCTTCCTGCTCTGCGCCGGCGCCGCCGTGCTGTGGGGGGGCGGGATGGCGGTGCGGATGCTCGCCTATGCCGTGATGCTGCTGGCGGGGCTGCTGAAATACTATCCGCTGGTGCTGCTCGGGCTGGCGATGCGCGAGCGGGTCGCCGCGCTGCTCGCGGTGGCGGCGGCGGCGGCGGCGGTTCTGCTCGGCTTCTGGCTGCATTTCGGCGGGTCCATTCGCGAAAGCATCGCGCGGGTCGCCCGCGGGTCGCCGTTTCATGACCTGTTCGCCGCGCGCAACCTGCCGGACGGGCTGGCCCATCTCGCCGAGGCAGCGGTGCCTGGCAGCGCAGCCGGCGTGGCCGCGGCGGTATTCGTGCCGCTGCTCGCCTGGGCCGGCCTGGCCGCCTGGCGGCATGCCGGCAAGCTGGGCGCGCCGGATCTGGACGGGCTGGACGCGCGCCTGCTGTTGAGCGGGGCGGCGCTGCTGGTCGGCTGCTTCTTCGCCGGGCAGAGCATCGGCTACCGCGGGATCTTCCTGCTGCTGGTGCTGCCGGGTGTCGCGCGCGGACCGGCACCGGCGCGCATGGTCGCGGCCGTGCTGGCGCTGATGTGGGGCGAGAGCGTGCGGGTGGCGGTGCTCGCCCTGGCGCCCGCCATCGGCCTGCCGGAGGCCGTCACGTCGGTGCTGTTCATGATCTACTGGATCGGCCGCGAACTGCTGTGGTGGTGGCTGATCGGCCGGCTCGGCGGCATCCTGCTGGCCTTCGCGCGCACGGCGCCGCTCCTGCGCCTGCTGCCGCGGCCGCTCGCCCTGGGAGCGCGCCCATGACCGATTACCCCTACGCCCTGATCATCCCCGTCTACCGCAACGCCGGCTCCATCCCCGAGCTGCTCGACGAGGTCGCCGGCATCGCCGCGACCCTCGACGGGCCGCTCGAAGTCACCTTCGTGGTCGACGGCAGCCCGGACGCCTCCTACGCCCTGCTCGCGCAACTCCTGCCGGCCTGGCCGATCGCCGCGCGGCTGATCAGCCTGTCGCGCAACTTCGGCTCCTTCGCCGCCATCCGCGCCGGCCTCGCCCACGCCGAGGCGCGCCACTTCGCCGTCATGGCCGCCGACCTGCAGGACCCGCCGGAGCTGATCGCCGAATTCTTCCGCACCCTCGCCAGCGAGCCCGTCGACGTCACCATCGGCTCGCGCACCGCCCGCGAGGACCCCCTGCCCTCGCGCCTGTTCTCCGCCGCCTACTGGGCGATCTACCGCCGCCTCATCCTCAAGGACATGCCGCCCGGCGGCGCCGATATCTTCGGCTGCAACCGCAACGTGCGCGACGCCCTGGTGCGCCTGCCGGAAATCAACACCTCGCTGGTCGGCCTGCTGTTCTGGGTGGGCTTCCGCCGCAAGTTCCTCACCTATGGCCGGCGCGAACGCCGCCACGGCACCTCGGGCTGGAGCTTCCGCAAGAAATTCCGCTACATGCTCGACAGCATCTACGCCTTCACCGATTTCCCGATCAGCCTGCTGACCGTCATCGGCGTCGCCGGCATTCTCGCCTCCATCGCCATCTCCACCGTCGTGCTCGGCGCCTGGAGCCTCGGCCTGATCACCGTGCCCGGCTATGCGCCGATCGTGCTGTCGATCAGCTTCTTCGGCGCGCTCAACCTGTTCGGCCTCGGCGTCGTCGGCGCCTATGTCTGGCGCACCTACGAGAACGCCAAGGGCCGGCCGCATTCCATCGTCCTGTCCGAGGAGCGCTTCCCGCCGTGACCCATTTCGTCCACCCCCAGGGCCTGTGCGAAACGGACCAGGTCGGCGAACGCACCCGCGTCTGGGCCTTCGCCCATGTGCTGAAAGGCGCGGTCATCGGCGCGGACTGCAACATCTGCGACCACGTGTTCATCGAGGAACAGGTCGTGCTCGGTGACCGCGTCACCGTCAAATGCGGCGTGCAGCTGTGGAACGGCGTCATCGCCGAGGACGACGTGTTCATCGGCCCCAACGCCACCTTCTCCAACGACCGCTTCCCGCGCAGCCGGCACTACCAGGCGAGCTTCCCGACCACGCTGATCCAGAAAGGCGCCTCCATCGGCGCCGGCGCGGTCATCCTGCCGGGCATCACCATCGGCCAGAACGCCATGGTCGGCGCCGGCTCCGTCGTCACCAGCAACGTGCAGCCCAACGCCGTCGTCACCGGCAACCCCGCCCGGGTCACCGGCTACATGGACATGACGCGCCCGCCCGATCTCGCCGCGACCGATATCGCGGCGATCGACGACGCCGCCGCGCCCGTCGTCCAGCTCGCCGTCACCGGCGTCACACTGCATCGCCTGCGCCTTATCGAGGACATGCGCGGCAACCTCGCCGTGGGCGAATTCACCCGCGACATCCCCTTCGTGCCGCAACGCTACTTCACCATCTTCGACGTGCCGAGCTACCGCGTGCGCGGCGAACACGCGCTGCGCTCCTGCGACCAGTTCCTCGTCTGCGTCCGCGGCCACTGCACCGTCATGTTCGACGACGGCGCCACCCGCCAGGAACAACGCCTCGACAGCCCCGACCTCGGCCTGTTCATCCCCGCCATGACCTGGTCCACCCTCTACAAATTCTCCCCCGACGCCATCCTCACCGTCTTCGCCTCGCGCTTCTACGACGCCGACGACTACATCCGCGACTACCAGGACTACCTCACCGCCATCGGACCCGCCTGACACCGCATCCAACCCACGCGCCCGCACGTATCCGCACCGACACCCCCGGAGCCACCACACATGCAGCGCCGCAGCCTCCTCGCCCTCGGCCTCGCCGCCCTCGTCCCCTCCGCCTCCGCAGCTCCCGCCCTGGCCGCCATCCCACCCTCCGGACGCCTCGCCTTCCGCGCCTTCCGCAACGACAGCCCGCTCGGCAGCCACGTCGTCACCTTCGCCAACCGCGGCCCCGACCTGATCGTCACCTCCGCCATCGACTACCTCGTCAAGCTCGGACCCATCACCCTCTTCCGCTACACGCTCCGCTCCAACGAAACCTGGCGCGACAACACCCTCATGGCCGTCCGCTCGGAAACCAACGATGACGGCAAAACCGACTTCATGCGCGCCGACCGAACCGGCGACAGCCTTGCCATCGACGGCTCCAAAACCGGCCGCTACACCGCCCCCCCAGGCGCCATCGCGGCCTCGCACTGGAACCCACGCGAAGTCGACGCACCCATGATCAGCCCGCAAAGCGGCGAACTGCTCACCTTCACCATCAACGGCCGACGCCCCGAAACAGCCCCCGGCCTGAACGTGCCGGCACAACGCATCAGCCTCACCGGACCAAACGAACTGGACCTGTGGTACGAACCATCGGGAACCTGGGCCAGCCTGCGGGCGGTCGCTCGGGACGGGTCGATCATTACGTATGTGCGGGATTAGGAAGGCAAGCGGAAGAGCCTCCGGCGGCTTAGGGCCCAGAGGCCCTAAGAACCCATTGCATAACGCGGCTGGATTGGCGTTCTTCAGCTGCTAACTGCTTTCTTGGCGCCGCAGGCAATCGAACCGTGCGACCGCACGGAGCATCGTGAGGTCGCTGGAGCTTTATGGGCTTCGCCACGCTCCCGCGGCGGGATCGTGGGATTACGATCGAAGGCTCGTCATCCAGCCAAGAGATAATGTGGGGTCCAGGGGCCTCTCGGCCCCTGGCCGGCGGAGCCTTCTTGCCTTCCCCTTCGCTTATGATCAGCATCCGCTCTTCACTCGTCGGGGGAGCGTCATCATGCGCCGTTGGTTGCTGGGAGTTGTCTGTGGTCTGGCCGTTGTCGCCTCGGCGCAGGCGCAGACGTTGCGGATCGGGCTGCGCGAGGATCCGGACATTCTCGATCCCACCTTGGGCTCGAGCTATGTCGGCCGCATCGTCTATTCGGCGATGTGCGACAAGTTGTTCGATCTCGATACGAAACTGAATGTCGTCCCCCAGCTGGCCACCGGCTATCGCTATGAGGACCCGACCCATCTGGTGATCACGCTGCGCCCGAGCGTGACGTTTCATGACGGCGAGAAGTTCGATGCGGAGGCGGTCAAGTATAAGATCACCCGCGACCAGACCATCAAGGGCTCGATGCGCGCGGGCGAGATCAGCTCGATCGCGGCGGTGGAGATCATCGATCCGCTGACGGTGCGCCTGGTGCTGAAGGCGCCGGCCTCGCCGCTGCTGGCGATCCTGACGGATCGTGCGGGGATCATGATTTCGCCCAAGGCGGCCGAGGCCGCGGGCGACAAGTTCGGGCTCAATCCGGTCTGCGCCGGGCCCTTCGCGTTCAGCGAGCGCATTCCGCAGGACCGCATCACGCTCAAGCGCTATCCCGACTACTGGAACGCCAAGGAGATTCATTTCGACCAGGTGGTCTATATGCCGATCCCGAACTCCTCGGTGCGGCTGGCGAACCTGCAGGCGGGCAGCCTCGATCTCGTCGAATACATCGTCCCCACCGACATGGCCGCCGTCGAGAAAGACCCGAAGCTCAAGCTGGCGACTGCCAACTCGCTCGCCTACACCGGCATCACCATCAACACCGGCAACGGCCCCGCGGCCAATACGGTGATCGGCCAGAACGCCCTGGTGCGCCAGGCCTTCGAGCTGGCGATCGACAAGGAGGCGCTGATCCAGGTCGTCTACAACGGCCTGTTCGCCGCCACCGCCCAGGCCAACCCGCCCTCCTCGCCCGCCTTCGTGCCCGCCATCACCTCGCCCGCGCGCGACGTGGCGAAAGCGCAGGCCCTGCTGAAGCAGGCCGGCGTCACGCTCCCCGTCACCATCACCCTCACCGCCACCAACTCACCCGACATCCAGCAGGCCGCCGAAGTCATCCAGTCCATGACCCGCGAAGCCGGCTTCGACGTGAAAATCAAAACGATGGAATTCGCCTCGTCCCTGCAAGCCGCCTACAAAGGCGAATTCGAGGCCTACCTCATCGGCTGGTCCGGCCGCTCCGACGCCGACGGCAACATGTACGCCATGCTCCACACCGGCGGCACCTTCAACTACGGCCACTACACCCACCCCAAAGTCGACGCCCTGCTCGACGAAGCCCGCGTCCATACGGACACCGCCAAACGCCGCGATCTCTACGCCCATGTGTGGGAACAGGAACGCCAGGACCTGCCGCTGGTGTACCTGTGGAACCCGCGCAACATCGTGGGGATGAAGAAAGGGCTCAATGGATTCCAACAGGTGCCGGATGGGCTGATCCGGGTGACCGGGGTTTCGCTCAGTAACTAAGGAAGAGCCTCCGGCGGCTTAGGGCCGAGAGGCCCTAAGAACCCACATACGAACGCGGCTGTTCGGTCGTTCTTCAGCTGCTAACTGCTTTCTTAGCGCCGCAGGCATTCAATTCATGGGACTGCACGGACCATCGTGCGGTCGCACTTTGATTCTGGGCTTCGCCGCTCTCCCGCGGCGAGATCGTCGGCGTGTCGCTCCAGGTAATGGGATCCAAGGGATCGAGCGGACCGTGGCCGAAGGCCGCGTAAGCCGCTCGATGCCCTTGGCCCGCGGAGCGCCTTCCCTTCCCTTCCCTTCTCTGCTCTTCATGTCGTTGAACGAACGCAACCGCCGGTTGCTTGTGCTTGCGTTGCCGCTCGTTACGATCGGCCGGATGCGTTGGTGAACAACCGGATAGGGGCGGCTGGATGAGCAATCGGAATATCTCGGCGATCGGCGCCGCGGCGTCGGCCGGGCGGTGGCGGCGGGCTGCGCCGTTCGCGTCGGCCGCGCTGGCGGCGGTGTTGTTGGCACCGGCCGCGCGGGCCAGTGACGGGCCGCAATTGGCGTTGCCTTCGATCCTGCCGCCGGGCACGCTCACCACTCATGCCGGCGTTGGCGGCGCCATTTCCATCGGGGTCGGCAACATCGCGCCCGCCGATGGGGTCAGCGAGAGCCTCGATGCCACCATCGCCGGCCTGACGGGTCCGTTCAGCATCAGCACCGGCGTCGCCAACGGCATTCTGGCCGGCGGCAGCGGGACGCTCAGCGTCGGCTTCGCGCCCGCCGCGGCCGGCGTCTACACCGGGACGGCCACGATCGGCCTGGTCAGCGACGGCACGGGGATCGACAACTTCGGCACCACCGGCCTCAGCAACCAGCCTGTCGCCCTGCAGGCCGATGTCTACAACTACGCCACCGTTTCGCTCACCAATGGCGGCGCCATTGGGACGCTGAGCGGCTCCGGCGTGAGCTACACCCTGTCGGAGACGGTGGCGCAGGGCGCGGCCATGCCGACCGCGCTGCTTGATCTCGGCAACGCCGCCAGCGGCCTCGCCGACACGCTCGATGGCGGTTTCACCATCGGGCCGGGCATTCTCTCGCTTGCCGGCTTCAGCGCGTTTTCCGGCCTCGCCGCGGGGGAGACCTTGCAGCTCTCGGTGGGTTTCCCGACCGATACCGTCGGGCAGTTCAGCGAAACCGTGACGCTGGCGCCGAACAGTACCGACCCTGGCGGCTCGAGCGCGCTGGCGCCGGTCACCCTCACGGTCAATCTCGACGTGACCCCCGTCGCCGCGCCCGAACCGGCGAGCCTGGCCCTGCTGCTGGGTGGCCTGACCGGGCTGGGCTGGATCCGCCGCCGCAAGCGCCGGCCGGGCGGCGTCACACCGCCGTCCGCCGGATGATCCAGCGCAGGCCGGTGGCGAACATGGCGATCGACACGGCGTCGACCAAGAAGGCCGTCCGGTAGCCGGTGGCGGCGATGAGGGCGCCGATGGTGAGGGCGCCGATGGATTGGCCGAGGAAGAGGACGAAGGCGAAGCTGGAGACGGCGGTGGCGCGGGCGTGCGGCAGGAGCTCGGTGGAGCGGGCCTGCATGACGCCGTGCAGCATGTAGAAGCCGAGGCCGAGGGTGGTTTCGATGGGGATGAAGCTCCACCAGGTCGGTGTCAGCACGCCGGCGGCGACGGCGCAGGCCATGAGGGTTCCGCCGAGGGTGACGCAGCCGGCTTCGCCGATGCGGGGGATGAGGTGTTTGGCCGAGCGTGTGTAGGCCAGCGCGCCGATGCCGAAGCAGGCGAGGATCATGCCGACGCTGGCGTATGCCAGGCCGAATTGTTCGTGCATGTAGGGGGCGAGGAAGGGGAAGCATCCCATCAGCAGGGCGCCGTCGAGCAGGCCGAAGGTGAGGATGCGGCGGGCGGCCTGGGTGCGGGCGAGGACGATGAAGTTGGTGAGGTTGAAGCTGGCGGGGCCGCGGCGTTCGGGGATGCGGGCCATGCGGCGCGCGAGGATGGCGGTGGCGAGCAGGCCGCCGAGGGCGAGCAGGATGAACACGCCGCGCCAGCCGACATATTGGCCGGCGACTCCGCCGACGGGTCCGGCGAGGAGCTGGGAGAGCACGATGCCGTTGAGGAAGCGGCTGAGGGTGACCTGGCGTTCGGCGTAGGGCACGGCGTCGGCGATCAGGGCCATGCCGACGGGAATGATAGCAGCGGACGCGGCGCCGGCGAGGATGCGGAGCAGCGCCAGGCTGGCGACGCCCTGGGCGAGGGCGCAGGCGCCCATGGCGATCGAGAAGGCGGCGATGGCGAAGAGGATCATGCGCATCTTGCCGAAGCGGTCGCCGGCGGGGCCGAGGAAGATCTGGCACAGGCCGTAGGGCAGCGTGTAGGCGGCGACGACGATGGAGACGGCGGGGACGGTGGTGTGGAAGTCGGCGGCGATGACGGAGAGCAGCGGGTCGATGACGCGCGATCCGGCGGAGGAGAGGAAGCCGACGATGGCGAGCAGCAGGATCGGCACGGCGACGGGGGCGGGGGTGTTCATCGCTGCCATTGCACGCTCGGCGGGCGGTTGGCGCAAGGCGTTGCGGGGCTGTTCAGGGAGAACAAAAGGGTGGGATAGCGTTATTTTGGAGTTCCCGTTATGTTCCATATGGGGTTGACACGGGCCAAAATCACGGCTTTTATTCCTCATTCTTCTGCGCCCTGACCCCCGCGCCCAAGGTAATCGCTTCGGATTACCTTGGGCGCGGGGGTCAGGGCGCAGGTCGTTGAGGGAGAGGTGCGCCATTGGATGCGCCATTCCCAGCGCCATTGGCGGCGGTGTCGCGCGCCATTGCGCCGTTCCGGCGATGGCGCAGACACGTCCGGCAACAGGCTGAATTTACGCCATTTCAATCGCGATCCCTGCGCCATTGCGCCCAGGACCGCGCCAATCCGCGCGCCAATTCGCGTACGAATCGGGGCGCCTCTGCGCCAAATGCGCCCATTGCGCCAATCAGCAGTCGTGCCGGTCGCAGGCCTTGCCGGGCTGGCCGACCACCTTGAATAAAGTCGCCCCCTCGGGACGATGCCCGGCGGCGTGCAGCCCCTCGGCCAGCAGCGAGGACTGGCTCAGCACCATCGCGCGGATCGCGACGCAGCCGAGCCTGGCCGCCAGGGCGTCCAGCTCGGCCACCAGCGCGCCCATCACCGGCTCGGGGTCCAGCACGTCGACGGCGATGAAATGCTCCGCCACCAGCGTCAGCCCGCACTCCAGGTCGTCCTCGGTGTGATAGACGAACAGCCCGCAGGCCAGCGAACGCGGCTTGCGCGTCACCACGATGATCCCGCCCCGTGGCGAGCGCTTGGGGTTGCCGACCCTCTTGGCGAAGCGCAACCAGCCCTTCAGGTCGATGCCGGGGACGGCCTCGCGCACCAGCGGATAGACCGTGGCGGCCAGCTCGGGATCCAGTGGGTGACAGGAAAAGCCAGACATTCACGAACCGTTGGAGCAAGGGGTGCGGCGCATAGTCGGTCGCGCTCGCGTGAGCCGCCTTGACTCAGATCAACCTCGGCGCAGTTGCCTTTGTTGCGGGTTTCCGTTTTTTGTCGTTTTGCGGTAGAAGACCTTAATTGCAGGAAGGCCGGGGGCCCTGGGTCGCCGGATTTTGAGATGGCGGCGATTCGGACGCGTCCCCTTGTGCTTGACCCCAACCGCCCGGACGATCCGTGCGCGCATTGCGGCGCGCGCGCCTACAGCGTCTGCAACGCCATCGACATCAAGGATATCGAGCGCCTGGCCAGCATGGCCGTGCAGGTCACCGTCGAGCCCGGCCGCACCTTCATCGAGGAAGGCGACCCGGCCGAGCACTTCTTCAACGTCACCGCCGGCACCGCCAAGCTGTTCAAGCTGCTGCCCGACGGCCGCCGCCAGATCACCGGCTTCGCCGGCACCGGCCATTTCCTCGGCCTCGCGGTGTCGCAGACCTATTCGTTCAGCGCCGAGGCGCTGGAGCCGATGCGCATCTGCCGCTTCTCCCGCTCCAAGCTGAAGGTCCTGCTCGACGACTTCCCGGCGATGGAGAAGCGCCTGCTCGAGGTCGCCTCCAACGAGCTGGTCGCCGCCCAGGAGCAGATGCTGCTGCTCGGCCGCAAGACCGCCCGCGAGCGCCTGGCGAGCTTCCTCATCTCGCGCGCCGACATGCCCACCCACTGCCTCGGCAACGCGCCGGCCAAGACCGAAGCGGTCACCCTGCCGATGACCCGCAACGACATCGCCGACTATCTCGGCCTCACCATCGAGACCGTCAGCCGCACGCTGACCAAGCTCAAGGCCGACGGCCTGATCGACATCCCCTCGGCCACCCACATCACCATCCGCCGCCACGACGCCCTCGAGGACATCGCCACCGGCATGGACTGACGTAACCCAAACCGGGACGACCGATGGCAACGCGCAAATGGGGCTCCGAATACCTGGTCAACACCACCACCGCGGGTGACCAGATCACTCCCCGGGTGGCCGCTCTGACGGGGGGCGGCTACGTCATCGTGTGGGAAGACCACAGCGGCGCCAACAGCGCCATCTACGCCCAGCGCTTCGACGCCCAGGGCCACGCCGCCGGGGCCGAGATCATTGTCGATGGCGGCACCGGTGCCGACGAGGACCAGCCCTCGGTGGCCGGCCTCGCCGGCGGCGGCTTCTCGGTCACCTGGACCGAGAACGGCATCAACAACAACTACATCCTCGGCAATGTCTACGACGCCGCCGGCACCCTCGTGCGCGCCCAGCCGGTGATCTTCGCCTTCAGCTACGATTACGCCTCGGCGGTCGCTCCCCTCGGCACCGGCTCGGCGGTGGCCTGGCAGAACGATGTCGGCGGCACGCCCACGATCGGCCTGCGCATTTTCGACGCCGCCGGCAACGGCGGTGCGGTCCTCAGCGCGAGCAATGCGACGCCCTCCCAGCAGACCGATCCCTCCATCGCCACCGCCCCCAACCAGACCGCGATCGCGGTCGTCTGGGAAGATTCCTTCAACACCATCCAGGGACGCCTGTTCAACGCCGCCGGCGCGGCCCTGGCAACCCAGTTCCGCGTCGATGCCGCGGCGAGCGTCAGCCACGTCTACGCCCCGGTGGTCGCCTGGCTGAACAACAGCCAATTCGCGGTCGCCTGGGAGCAGCAGAACACCGGCACCAATGAGCCTGATATCGCCGTACGGATCTTCGATAGCCTCGGCGGCGCCGCGGTCGCCCGCACCGGCAACATCATCGCCAACACCACCACCACCGGCGACCAGTTCAGCCCCGTCATCGCCGCCCTGCCCAACGGCGGCTTCGTCATCGCCTGGACCGACACCAGCGGCGTCGGCCTCGACGGCGACTGGTGCATCCGCCTGCAGGCCTTCGACGCCGCGGGCACCAAGACCGGCGGCGAAATGGTGGTCAACACCACCACCACCGGCACCCAGTCCAGCCCCACCCTCACCGCCCTGCCGGACGGCCGCATCGTCGTCGCCTGGGAAGACCGCAGCGCCACCGGCGCCGACACCACGGGCGCGGCCATCCGCAGCCAGATCGTCGACCCCCGCGACGGCATCGTCACCGGCACCCCCGGCAACGACGTGCTCTACGGCAACAACGGCGTCAGCGATGAAATCAGCGGCGGCGCCGGCGACGACACGCTCTCCGGCATGGGCGGCAGCGACGTGCTCTATGGCGGCGACGGCAACGACCTGCTCGACGGCGGCAAGGGCGCCGACGACCTCTACGGCGGCACCGGCGACGACACCTACATCGTCGACAACGTCGACGACACCGTCAACGAAAACCCCGGCGAAGGCACCGACACCGTCCATACCACGCTGAACGCCTACACACTTGGCCTCAACGTGGAGAATCTCGGCTTCATCGGCACCGGGAACTTCGCCGGCACCGGCAACAGCCTCAACAACATCCTCTCCGGCGGCAGCGGCAACGACAGCCTCTCCGGCGGCGCCGGCAACGACACCCTGATCGCCGGCCTGACCGACACCCTCACCGGCGGCGCCGGCAAGGACGTCTTCGAGCTCTCCACCCCCGGCAGCGCCGCCACCCCCGCGGCCATCGTCATCGCCGACTTCATCCACGGCACCGACAAGATCGCCGTCCGCGACGCCGGCTTCAACCTCGGCACCGCCGAGGGCAAGGGCACCGCGATCGCCAAGGCCCTCCCCGCCACCCTCTTCTCCCCCAACACCGACGGAACCTTCGCCACCGCCGCCAACCGCTTCGCCTACAACACCGCCACGGGTAGCCTCTCCTACGACCCCGACGGCAACGGCGCCGCCCCGGCGCTGTCCATCGCCACCCTCACCGGCCACCCGACCCTCACCGGCGCCGACCTCGTCTACGTCGCCTGACGGCGAAGGAGGGCAAGGCCAGGGCTCGGCCCCTGGCCTTGCTGTCCCCCCGCCTCAGAGGCCGTTTGACAACTCTCCTCTCGCGGTCATCCGACGCGCGTTTTCAAACCGACTCTCAGGGCGCGTTGCCGAAGATGCGCTGCAGAACCTTGTCGCCGACGCGGATGTTCAGCCGCTCGGCCGTCCCGGCGGCGAGTTCCAGCGTGCCGCGCACCGCGCCGTTGCTGGGAATGGAGGCCATCGAATAGGGCACCGCGCGCTCGGCGATGGTGCGGATGGTGCCGTCCTCCTTGATGAACAGCATGTCGAGCGAGGCGACGGTGTTGCGCATCCACATCGCCTGCTCCTTCGGGCTGCCCCAGTCGAACAGCATGCCGCCATCGGCGGGCACGGAGGGGCGGAACATCAGGCCGGTCATCTGCTGGTCGTGGCTGAGCGCCATCTCGACGTTGAACACATGCTGCTTGCCGTCGCGGGTGACGATGACGAGCTTCTCCTTCGGCAGCTCCGGCTGCGGCGATTCCTGGCCGCAGGCGGCCTGCGGCAGGATGAGGGTGGCGGCGGCGATGAGGGCGCGGCGGCTGATCATGTCGGTTCGGTCTCCCTGGAGGTCCTGTTGATATTGCACCGAATGCCGTCGCGGACCAGCCCCTCGCGGGGCGCGTCGCGCAGCGTGGTGAACCAGTGCGCCGGCGGATTGCGCCCGGCGGCGCGGTTATAGGTGAGGCCGCGCAGCACCGCCTCGGCGGCCGGCGGCAGGGTGTCGGGAATCGGCAGGCCGTTGAGCCGCGCCCAGATGCCGGCCCAGCAGCGCGCCACCGTGTAGGGGTTGTAGCCGCCGCCGCCGCTGACGATCAGCCGCGGCGCCAGGTCGCGGATGGCGTCGACCACCGCCCAGTGCGCGTTATTGGACAGCGACAGCCGGGCGAGCGGGTCCTCCTCCAGCGCGTCGGCGCCGGCCTGCAGCAGGATCGCCTGCGGCCGCCGGGCGCGGATCGCCGGCAGGATGGCCCCCTCCATCAGCGCCCGCATCTCGCTGTCGTTGAACCCGGGCTCGACCGGGAAGTTGAGCGCCGCCCCCCCTGCCCGGTCCTCCGCCGCGCCGGAAAACGGCCAGCGCCCGGCCTCATGGACGGAAATCGTCAACACGCGGGGGTCGTCGTGAAACGCGTCCTGCACCCCGTCGCCATGATGGGCATCGATGTCGAGATAGACGATGCTGTCGAGCCCGCCATCGAGCCAGGCGAGAATGGCCAGCACGGGATCGTTGAGATAGCAGAACCCGCTGGCCCGATCCGGCCGCCCGTGATGCGTCCCGCCGCCCGGGCAATGCACGATGCCCCCCGCGGCCGTCATCCGCGCCGCCAGCAGCATCCCCCCGGCCGAGGTCGCCGGCCGGCTGAACACCTGGGCATAGACCGGATTGCCGTCCGCCCCGATGCGATACCGCTCCCGATCGGCCGGATCGACCGCCTGCGTCGCCTCCGCCCGCCGCAGCGCCGCGAGATACCCCGCGTCATGAAACCGCCGCAGCTCCGCCTCGCTCGCCATCGGCGCCTCATGCACCACCGCCGGATCGAGCCACCCCAGCGCCCGCAGCAGATCCGTCACCGTCGACACCCGCGGGATCGCCAGCGGATGCTTCGGCCCATAGGTCGACCGCCGATAGATCTCGGAGGCGATATACTGCGGCCGCCCCCTCACACCAGGCCGCGGATGAAATTCTGCCGCGCCGTCGCCGCGCTCACGATGTAGCTGTGATCCGACCCCGAGCCGAGAAACCGCCCGCCCATCGCCACATAGCGCCGCAGATCCACCTCGTCGTTGATCCCGCCCATCCCCATCACCTTGCCATGCTTCCGGCAGGCATCGGCCAGCGTCTGATACGCCGCGATCAGCCGCGGATGCCCCATCTGCCCGGCGATCCCCATCTCGCTCGTCAGGTCGAAACTGCCGATATGCACCACGTCGATGCCATCCACGGCGGCGATCGCATCGGCGTTGGCGATCGCCTCCTCGCTCTCCAGCATCGCCACGATCATGATCTCCGCATTGATCGCCGCCTGCGCCTCGGCGACATTCGGCGCCTGATACCCATAGATCGCCGGCGGCCCGCCCCAGCTGCGATCCCCCGCCGGCGGATAGCGGAACGCATCCGCCAGCGCCCGCGCCTGCGCCGCCGTGTCGACATGCGGAAACACGATCCCCATCGCCCCGTTGTCGAGCAACCTGGTCGCCTCGTCGATCGCCCCCGCACATACCCGCACGATCGGCGTCACCCCCGTCGGCAACGCCGCGATGCACAGCTGCGTCGCCTCCTGCATGGTGAAGGCGCCATGCTCCATGTCGATGAACATGTAGTCATGCCCCGTCGCCGCCGCGAGCACGGGCGCGGCAATGGAGCGCAGATGATGCACCCCAAACCCCACCACAATCCTCCCCTCCGCCAGCCGCCGCTTCGTGTGATTGAGCGCCAATGCCATGACAGGTCCCTCCCTTGGTTTTGCCCGAGCCTAGCGCGGGAGAGGCAGGGACGGGAAGGCAAGCGAAGTGCCTCCGGCGGGCAAGGGCCAATCGAGCGGCTTACGCGGCCTTTGGCCACGGTCCGCTCGATCCCTTGCAACCCAACCACACGCGCGGCTGCGGCGACGACCTTCGGTCGTGGCTCCGCTTTTCTTCACGCCGGTTCGGCCTGATCTAAGCCGTCGCGCGCTAATCGCGCACCGGCAGACACTCGCCGCGGTAGGTTTCGTTCTTCGGCGCACGGCCGATGAAGCAGGGATGGATCTCCCGCAGCCAGGTCTTCGTCACGCCGCCGCAGCTCTGCTGGTCATTGGCGCTGCACGACCGCAGCGTCACCACCAGCGAGACCTCGGGTACCAGATCCTCCGGCAGGATATGCGGGAAATCATAGTCGAACCCGTAGACGTGAATACCGTAGCGCGACGCGCCGAGCGGCGAGGTCCCGGGCGCCCCGCCAATCGTCACGCCGGTCAAGGTGCCCGGAAAGATCGGTGCAGACTGGCCGACCGGCCTCGGCTGGGTGTTCGCCTGCGCCAGCAACGTCCCGTCCTGCCCGACAAACACCGCGCCCACGCCGCCGCTCCAATAGGTCGCATTGCTGTCCTCCGGCAGCTTGAAGCGCAGACAGCCGATCAGCGAAATCGTCGTCAGGCCGCTCGGCTTCTGCGTCATGCGCATGAAGGCTCCGGCGGGGATCACACCCTCGCGCATCTTCATGTCCGACGCGACATCGCCGCAACTGATGGGCACGCGCACCGGGGCCACGCCGCCAGGCGAGGCCGGCGTCTTCGATTCCGCGACGAAATCCCCGGACCACAGGAAACTCCGTGTCTTGCCCTGGCACACGCCGGTGTCGGTCGACAGGCAGTCGGTGATCACCACCTCCATCAGCGCGTTGTGCGACAGGCGCATATAGTTCAGCTCGAAGTCGACCGGAAACGCGGCGCCGAACCGATGCCCGATTCTGTCGTCGTCACGCGACACCGGGATGGGCATCCCCTGGTCGCTGGTCTGCCCCGCCAACACCAGCGGCTGGCCGGCGGCACCGACGAAACGGCCATCGTCGCGAAAGAAGATCAGCGTGATCTGCCCGGAATAGCGCGTCACCGCCGGATCAGGCGATTTGTAGCGCAGGCAGCCATTGAAGCCGATATAGGCCGGCCCCGGACCGCTGACCGGCGCGGGCTGCCCGGGCAACGCAATGCTGAGCGGCGAACCTGCCGTCAACGGCGCGGGATCACCGTCGCAGGTAATGTCATCCGCCCGCGCCGGCCCGCCAGCCAACAGCCCGCCAAGCAGAAGAAATAGCGCAACGACACTGAACGGCGTCCGGCCCATCACCCCACTCCCCTGGAATTGTTGCGAAAACGCTAACAAAGCCGCGACACGATTTCAAGAACGCAACCACCGCGCTTGACAAGCCGCCGCCCTCCCCGCCCACACTCCCTCTCACGTCGTTCCAGGAGCCCGCGATGCGACGCCTCAGCCCCCTTCTCGCCGGCCTGCTCGCCACCCTCCTGCCCATTGCCGCCCAGGCAGCCGCCCCGCCCACCGGCGTCTATGCCTGCTACGAACCCCATCTCGGCCTGCGGCCCGGCCAGATGACGTTTCAGGTCGCCCCCACCGTCATGTTCGGGCTGATCGATGCCACCACCTACTCCGACTACGACGGCAAGCGCGGCCACTACGTCTATGATGCAGCGCAGGGCACCCTCACCCTCACCGACGGCTCACGCCAAGGCTGGCGCTACCGCAAGGTCGCCGAGTGGTCGTTCCGCATGCTCGACCCCAAGGGCCAGGAAACCTCGTACACCTGCCCGCTCGACGCCCAGAAGGACCCGCTCAGACGGCCCTGGTGAAACGGACAGGCGACTGACTCCAACCGGCCAAGCCCGATCGAGCGGCTGACACCGCGTTCGTGCACAATCCCAAGATCTCACCGCGTGAGAGCGGCGAAGCCCAGCAACATCGGCCGACCGCACCTCTTTTCGTTCTGTCGCCGAGATCGAACGTTCGCGGCGCCAAGAAAGCAGTTACCAACTGTAGACCGATCCTCCAGCCGCGTTCGAATGTGGGATGCAAGGGCATAGCCCTTGCCCGCCGGAGGCTCGTCCTTACGTCCCCCAACGCTCCCCAGGCCGCATCGCCACGAACCGCCCCGGGTCCACCCCATGCGTCGCAAGCGCGCTGGCGAGGTCGACAGGCGGCTGGTTGATCGGCTCATCGGTCAGCTGGAACGTCCCCCAGTGGTGTCCGAGCGCCTGGCGCGCCCCGAGGCGGAGCATGGCCTGGACGGCTTCGTCGGGGTTCTGGTGGGCGGCCTGCATGAACCAGCGCGGCTCATAGGCGCCGATCGGCAGGATGGCGAGGTCGGGGGCGCCGTAGCGGGCGCGCAGATCGTCGAAGATGCTGCCGTCGCCGAACGCGGTGTCGCCGATATGCAGGATACGGCCAGCGGGCGTGTCGAGCAGGAACGAGCCCCAGAGGGCCATGCGGCGGTCGTTGAGCCCGCGGGCCGACCAGTGCAGCGCGGGCAGCAGGGTCACGGCGAGTCCGGGCGCGAGCGTGTGGCGGCCGTGCCAGTCGAGCGTCGTCACCGCGACGTCGCGGTGGCGGCGGCCGATATCGGCGCGGATGATGCTGTCGTTGCCGAGCGGGGTGACGATGGGGGCGCGATGGGCGGCCCACAGCCGGGCCAGCGTGCGCATGTCCATGTGGTCGTAGTGGTTATGCGTCACCAGCACGGCATCGATCGGCGGCAGGTCGTCGAAGGCGATGCCCGGCGGATTGGCGCGCAGCGGCCCGGCGATGCGCGTCGGGCTGGCCCGGTTCGACCACACGGGGTCGACGAGCAGGTTCAGCCCGGCGACCTGGATGAGGAAGCTGGCGTGGCCGACGAGGGTGATGGCCAGGCCATCGACGCGCGCGGCCGGCCTGGCGCCGGCATGGGGAGAGGGAAAGTGCCGCGGCCATTTCGCGCGGGTGCGGGAGAAGCGCAGCTTGGCGAAAGTGAGGATACTGCCCTTGCGCCGCACCACGGTTTCGCCGGGCACGAAGAAGATCGTGCCGTCGAAGTGATCCGATACCGGCCCGGAGTAATACGGCGGCTTGGCCATCCGCTCAGCGCTGATAGGGCAGCGGCAGCAGGTCGCGCACCGCCATCTTCACCACCCCCGCGGCCGTCGGCACGATGATGCGCGCGTTCGGCGCGTGATCCATCATCAGCTCGCGGCAGGCCCCGCAGGGCGCCACCACCGCGATCTCGGCGCTCGCCTCGCCGGGCTTGGGGTGGCGCACGGCGACGATCGTCGCCGCCGTGCCGTCGCCCTCGATCAGCGCCCGGCCGAAGGCGATCGGCTCCGCGCACACCGACATCCGCCCGACGGTGGCGCCGAGATGGATCCCGGTCCACACCCGCCCGTCGACGCTGCGGATGGCGGCGGCCACCGTATGCCACACCGGCTTGTGATGCCGGCGCACCAGCGCGATGGCGGCCGCGATCAGGTCATGATCCTCGGCGTCGAGCGCCACGCCGGCGGGGATATCCGTCAACGCGCAGCCTACTCGGCCGCCTCGGCGTCATCGCTGTCGGGCGAGGTCATCATCGCCGCGGCGATGATGCCGGACTTGTCACGTATTTTCTTTTCAATGGCTTCCGCGATGTCCTTGTGATCGCGCAGGAACTGCTTGGCGTTCTCGCGGCCCTGGCCGATGCGCTGGCTCTCATAGCTGAACCAGGAGCCGGATTTCTCCACCACGCCCGCCTTCACGCCGAGGTCGAGCAGCTCGCCGACCTTGCTGATTCCCTCGCCGAACATGATGTCGAACTCGACCTGGCGGAACGGCGGCGCCAGCTTGTTCTTCACCACCTTCACCCGCGTCGAATTGCCGACCACCTCCTCGCGGTCCTTGATCGAACCGGTGCGGCGGATCTCAAGGCGCAGCGAGGCGTAGAACTTCAGCGCGTTGCCGCCCGTCGTCGTCTCCGGGTTCCCAAACATCACGCCGATCTTGAGACGGATCTGGTTGATGAAGATCAGCAGCGTGTTGGAGCGCGACACCGAGCCGGTGATCTTGCGCAGCGCCTGGCTCATCAGGCGGGCATGCAGGCCCATATGGCTGTCGCCCATCTCGCCCTCGAGCTCGGCCCGCGGCACCAGGGCGGCGACACTGTCGACCACCAGCACGTCCACCGCCCCCGACCGCACCAGCGTATCGGCGATCTCCAGCGCCTGCTCGCCGGCATCCGGCTGCGAGATCAGCAGGTTGTCGACGTCGACGCCGAGCTTGCGGGCATAGATCGGATCGAGCGCATGCTCGGCATCGATGAACGCGCAGGTCCCGCCGCGCTTCTGCGCCTCGGCGATGGCATGCAGCGCCACCGTCGTCTTGCCCGAGCTTTCCGGCCCGTAGATCTCGATGATGCGGCCCTTCGGGAAGCCGCCGATGCCGAGCGCCAGGTCGAGCCCCAGCGAGCCCGAGGGGATCACCTCGATGTTCTCGTCGCCCGGCCGCGCGCCCATGCGCATGATCGAGCCCTTGCCGAAGGCCCGCTCGATCTGCGCCATCGCGGCGTCCAGAGCCTTGTTCTTTTCCATGCTCGTCCCGTCTCCTGGGTTCGCCCTGGCGGGCGTGATCGTGTGGCGGAAGATGCGCAGCCGCTGGCGAGTCTGTCACATCGTCAGAGTCAGCCGCAATCGGCCCGGCCCCGTTCCTTAACCTATTGTTCGTTATATGTTCGTGATTCGCGGCCTGTAAAGAACAAAGATCGAACATTAGGTTGGATTTTTGTCAGCGCTGGACCGATCCCGCCGCCGCAAAACCCCATACCACACGCCCCAACCGCGCCCCCGGGGAGATCGCCCGCCCCGGGCGCCGGACGCCGGCCGCCTACTTCCGCGCGGCCATCAGGCGGCGCGCGATGACCATGCGATGCACCTCGCTCGGCCCCTCGTAGATCCGCATCGTCCGCACCTTCTGCATCATCATCTGCAGCGGCAGCTCCCGCGTCATGCCCATGGCGCCATAGGCCTGCATCGCATGGTCGATGACATCCTGCGCCAGCTCGGTCGCCACGATCTTCACCATCGAGGCCTCGGTGCGGACATCGCCGCCCGAATCCTGCTTGGCCGCGGCATGCAGCACCATCAACCGGCAGGCATGAATGCGCGTCGCCGCATCGGCGATCCACCACTGGATCGCCTGGCGGTCGGACAGCTTCATGCCGAACGTCGTGCGCTGCTTGGCATGGTCGATCAACATGCCCAGGGCGCGCACCGCCATGCCCGTGCACCAGGCCCCCATCTGCAACCGCCGCACCGTCAGGCGCAGCTGCATCGGCGCGAAACCCTGGCCGATCTCGCCGAGAATCTGCGTCTCCGGCACGCGGAGATTGTCAAACACCAGCTCATAGGTCCGCTGCCCGCCGATCATCGCGATCTCGCGCTCGATGATGAACCCCGGCGTGCCCTTGTCGACCAGGAACGCGGTGATCCCCTCGTGCCGCTTCCCCTCGCCGACGCGCGCCATCACGATGGTGAAGTCGACATACGGCACCCGGCTGACCCAGATCTTGCGGCCGTTGATGACGTAGTCGCTGCCATCCTTCACCGCCCGCGTCGTCATGCCCGACGGATCGCCGCCCGCCCCCGGCTCGGAAATCGCGATCGCCGATTTCTTCTCACCGCTGGCGTAAGGCAGCATGTAACGCTGCTTCTGGTCCTCGTTGCAGGCGGCCATCAACATGTGAAGATTAGGGCTGTCGGGCGGGAAAAAGAACGGAATGCAGGTCCGCCCCAACTCCTCGTTCATCGCCATCAACGCCACCGCCGGCAGATTGGCGCCACCGAACTGCTCCGGCACATCAAGGCCCCACAAACCCAGCTCCTTGCACTTGGCATGAAGCCTGGCCTCCTCCTCGGCCGAGAGACCCATCCTCTCGCCCTTGATCTCACGGGCAAGCGCCGCCGGCTCGAGCGGGATAAGCTCCTGGTCAACGAACTTGGCGACCAGATCCTTGAGCATCCGATGCTCTTCAGACAATTCAAACAACATGGCGTTGATCCTCCGTTGCCATATCATCGGAGCAGGGGAAGCGGTCGGCAAGGCCAGCGGGAAGGAAAAAGGCTCCGCCGGCTTAGGGCCGAGGGGCCCTAAGAACCCATCAACTCACGCGGCTGTGGGGTCGTTCTTCAGCTGCTAACTGCTTTCTTTGCGCCGCAGGCAATCGATCCTTGCGACCGCACTGACGTTCGTTCGGTCGCACGGTTTTATGGGCTTCGCCGGTCTCCACGGCCGGATCGTGGGATTGCGACTGAAGGCTGGTTCCACAGCGGAGAGAGTTAATGGGTTCCAAGGGCCTCTCGGCCCTTGGCCCGCGGAGCGCCTTCCCTTTATCGCCACCGCAGCAGGAATCGCTCCAACGCCCCAATCACACCAGCGACGATGAGGCCGAGGGCAGAGAGGATGGTGATGCCGGCCATGAGGGCGTCGACGTCGTAGAGGTTTCCGGCTTGCAGGACGAAGGCGCCGATGCCGCGTTCGGCGCCGATCATTTCGGCGGCGACGAGCAGGATGATGGCGGTGGCGGCGGTGATGCGGCATCCCGCGAGGATCCCTGGCAGGGCGCCGGGGAGGATGATTTTGCGGGTGATCGCCCACCAGGGCAGGCCGAAGGACTGGGCCATGCGGATGAGGGAGCGCGGCACGGCGTCGATGGCGGCGACGGTGGCGATGGTGGTGGGGAAGAACACGCCGAAGCCGAGGGTGGCGAGTTTGGAGCCTTCGCCGATGCCGAACCAGATGATGAAGAGCGGCACGAGGGCGATTTTGGGAATGGGGAAGAGGGCGGAGACGATGGCCATGCCCGGGCTGCGGGCGGTGGTGAACAGCGCGATGGCGAGCCCGGCGGCGAGGCCGGCGAGCGTGCCGCTGGTCCAGCCCCAGGCGAGCCGGGCGAGCGAGGCGGCGAGGTGGCGCCAGAGTTCACCGCTGGCGATCAGGCCGGCGATGGCGTGGGCGATGCCGGTGGGGGTGGAGAGGAAGGTGGTGGCGAAGAGGTGGGCGCGGGCGCCGAGCTCCCAGAGCAGGAGGAGGGCGAGGAGCGTGGCGGCGCCGGCGAGCGGGCGCGTGACGGGGGCGAAGCCGCGGGCGCGGAAGGGGACGGGCTGGTCGGTCATGCCGTGAGTTCGCGATCGGCGGCGGCGGCGTCGTCGCGGATGAGCGACCAGAGCTGGGCTTCGAGGGCCTGGCGGTCGCCGTGGACGGGCAGGATGGCCTTGATGCGGCCGGGACGGCGGGAGAGCACGACGATGCGCTGGCCGAGGCGGACGGCTTCGGCGAGGTTGTGCGTGACCCAGACGACGGTGGCGCCGGCGCGGGCGATGAGGGCGGCGAAATCGTCCAGCAGGAGGTCGCGGGTCTGGGCGTCGAGCGCGGAGAGGGGTTCGTCCATCAGCAGCACGGCGGGGCGGACGGCCAGCGCCCGGGCGATGCCGACGCGTTGGCGCATGCCGCCGGAGAGTTGTTTCGGCCAGGCATCGGCGAAGTCGGCGAGGCCGGTCTGGGCGAGGACTTCGGCGATGCGGGAGGTGCGTTCGGCGCGGGCGAGGCTTGTGTGTTCGAGCGCGAGGGCGACGTTCCCCGCGACGCTGCGCCAGGGCAGCAGGGCAAAATCCTGGAAGACGTAGGTGAGCGGGTTGAGGCAGTCCGGCGCGGGGGTGCCGTGCTGGGTGACATGGCCGGCGGAGGGGTCGATGAGGCCGCCGAGAATGCCGAGCAGGGTGGACTTGCCGCAGCCGGAGGGGCCGACGATGACGGTGACTTCGCCGGGGGGGATGGTGAGGTCGATGGACTCCAGCGCGGTCAGGCCGCCGTAGCGGTGGGTGACGGCGGCGACCTGGAGTCCGAGGCCGCTCATCGCGTCGGGAGGTAGGCGGTGTCGATGATGTCGGCGGGGTCGATCGGGCCTTTCACCATGCCCTGCTCCTGGAACCAGGCGAGCTGGGCCTTGACGTCGGTGACGTCGAGCGCCGCGCCGTCGTCGTACCAGCCGATGCCGGCCTTGATTTTTTCTCCGGCGGCGGGGTCGCCGGTGAAGACGTATTTGGTGATGGAGGCGATCGCTGCGTCGGTGCCGGTGGGCGGGTTGGCGAGGAAGGCCGCGCGGTAGTCGGCGACGCCTTTCCGGTAGCCGGCGCAAAAGCGGCGCAGCGCATCGGCGCGGCTGGCGAGCATGGGTTTGGTCGTGAACAAAGCGGTGATCTGGTAGGGCACCTGGTCGCCGACCCAGCCGATGATGTGGACGTCGCCGCTGGCGGCCGCGGGCTTGGCCTGCGAGGCGATCGCCATGGTGGCGTCGACCTGGCCGGAGCGGACGGCGGCCAGCATGTTGCCGATATCCTGCAACGGACGGAGGGTCATCGACTTCAAATCGAAGCCGACGATCTGGGCGAGGCGGCCGATCATGTAGTGGAACGAGCTGCCGTATTGGGTAATCGCGAAACTGTGCCCGGCGAGCTTGTCGAGGCTGGTGAGGCCGGCCGCGTAGGCCTGCTTCGAGACCAGGATGGCGGTGAGCTCGACGCCCTTCTGCTCATGCAGCCCGCCGCCGATCACCTTCAGCGCCCCCTTCCCCGCCAGCGAGAAGAACCCGCCTGTGAGCGCGGTGACGCCGACATCGATATCCCCCGCCACCGCCGCCGCCGCGATCGGCTGCGCCGCCTGGAAGAAGGTGAAGGCGACGTCGACCCCCGCGGCGGCGAAGTGACCGTGCTCCTGCGCCAGATAGAACGGCGCCGGCGACAGCGTCTTCAGCAGCCCCAGCCGGATCGGCTCGGCCGCGCGCGCCGGCGCCGCCGGCAGGGCGGCCAGGCCGGCAAGCAAGGCGCGGCGGTGCAGGTTCATGGCGGACACTCCCTCGGCGGACAGCGTGGTCTGTGCGGCTGCTTAGCACCGGTGCATAGTCGGCGAAACGCGCCGGAGGAAACAGACCATGGACCACGCCTCGCTCGCCGCCGAACTGCTGCGCCAGCACGACGCCGGCGAACAGTCCCGCCCGCTCGCGGGGCTGGACCGGACCGACCTGCCCAACGCCTACCGCATCCAGCGGGACCTGGTCGCGCTGCTGCGTCGGCGCGGCGACGTGTCAGTGGCCGGCTACAAGGTGGCGCTCACCTCCAAGCGCATGCAGGCGATGTGCGGCATCGACCACCCCGCCGCCGGCGTCGTGCTCGCCAACCGCGTGCATCCCTCCGGCGTCCGCCTGAAGGCCGCCGATTTCGGCCGCATCGGCCTTGAGTTCGAAATCGCCGTGAAGATGGGCCGCGACCTGCCGGCCTCCGCCGGACCCTTCACCGCCGAGAACGTCGCCGGCGCGGTCGCCGCCGTGGCGCCGGCCTTCGAGGTCGTCGACGATCGCCGCGCCGACTACAAGCTGCTCGAAATCGCCACCCTCATCGCCGACAACGCCTGGAACGGCGGCATCGTCGTCGGCCCCTGGCAGACCTCCTGGCCCGCCGATCTCGCCGCCGTGCGCGGCTCCGTCCGCCTCAACGGGGCGGAGGTCGACGCCGGCCATGGCCGCGACGTGCTCGGCCACCCCTTCGCCCCGCTCGCCTGGATGGCGGAGCAACTGGCAAGCGAGGGCGTCGGCCTCAAGGCCGGCGACATCGTCATGACCGGCAGCCTGGTCACCACGCGCTTCCCCGCGGTCACCGAAAGCTACGAATTCGCCGTCGAAGGCATCGGTTCGGTCGCCATCACGGTGGAGGACTAGGCCATGGCGACGTTCCTGGTCTGCCACGGCGCCTGGTCCGCCGGCTGGGCGTGGAAGAAGGTCCATCCCCTGCTGCGCGCCGCCGGCCACACGCTGATCACGCCCAGCTACACCGGCCTCGGCGAGCGCGCCCATCTCGCGAGCCCCCTGGTCGATCTCGAGACCCACATCCAGGACATGCTCGGCGTCATCACCTGCGAGGACCTCACCGACATCATCCTCGTCGGCCACAGCTACGGCGGCATGGTCGCCACCGGCGTCGCCGACCGTTTCCCCGCGCGCATCCGCAAGCTCGTCTATCTCGACGCCTTCGTCCCCGCCGACGGCCAGTCGCTCGACGACCTCCGCGGCGGCGTCACGGTGGCCACCGTCGAGGGCTGGCTGGTCCCGCCCATGCCGCCGGCGCCCGACACCTCGCCCGAGGACCTCGCCTGGACCGGCCCGCGCCGGCGCCACCAGCCGGTGCGCTGCTTCAGCCAGAAGCTGCGGCTCAGCGGCGACGGCGCGGCGATCCCGCGCACCTACATCTACTGCGCCAAGAAAGGCCCGGGCGACGTCTTCGTCCAGTTCCGCGACCGGTTCCAGACCGATCCCGCCTGGGCATACATCGAGATGAACGCCAGCCACAGCCCCAACGTCACCGCGCCCGAGGATCTCGCGCGCGTGCTCTGCGGGCTAGCCGGCTAGCTACAGCCCGAGCGCCATGTCGAGCGCCGGCGGCACGTCGTCGGGCAGCGGGCACACATAGGGATTGCCGTCCGTGCGGGCCGCGAGATCGGCCTTGGCCTGGGCGATCAGCGCGGGATTGGCGATCGCGTCCACGGCGGTCGCGGCCATCACCTTGGCCGCATGCACCATGCCCTTCTTGGCCAGCGGCGACTGGCCCTGCGCGGTGATCTGCCAGGAATGCCCGGGCGTGCCGATGGCATAGGTGGCGCCGCGGATCTGCGCTGTGGGGACGACCCAGCTGACATCGCCAACATCCGTCGAGCCGACGCCGCCGGCGCCCTTGTAGTTCAGTGGCACGATCGTCGTGCACAGCGGCTCGTCGCGATTGACCGGCAGGCCGAAGCGGCGATGGGCGGCGACGATATCGTGCTCCCGCAACGTCGCCTGGATTTTCCTGGCGAAATCGCGATCCGCCTCGTCCCATTCGGGCGGCCCGAGGCGGGAGAGATTGTCGTGCATCGCCTGCTCCAGCGGCGTGTTGCCCATCAGGTTCGACATGCCGCTGACATGGCGGGCCTCGACGCGCGTCTCCGTCATCAGCGCCGCCCCCTCGCCCACCTTCTTCACCCGCGCCACCAGCGGATGCAGCTCGGTGAGGTCGCGCGCGCGGATGACGTAGCGCACCTTGGCGAAGGCCTGCACCACGTTGGGCGCGACGCCGCCGGCATCGAGCGTGGCGTAGTGGATGCGCGCGTCGGACGGCATGTGCTCGCGCATGTAGTTCACGCCGACATTCATCAGCTCCACCGCATCGAGCGCGGAACGTCCGAGATGCGGCGAGGCGGCGGCATGCGAGGCCCGCCCGGTGAAGGAGAAATCGATCGCGACATTGGCCAGCGACACCGCATTGTTGACCGCGCAGAACGGCGCCGGATGCCAGGACAGCGCGATGTCGACATCGTCGAACGCCCCGCCGCGCACCATGAACAGCTTGCCCGCCCCGTTCTCCTCGGCCGGGCAGCCGTAGTAGCGCACCCGCCCCTTGATCCCATTGGCGGCGAGCCAGTCCTTCACCGCGGTCGCCGCCAGCATCGCCGCCGAGCCGAGCAAGTTGTGGCCGCAGGCATGCCCGGTGGTCTCCCCCGGGCGCGGCCGATGCTCGGTCACCCCCGCCTCCTGGCTGAGCCCCGGCAGCGCGTCGAACTCGCCGAGGATGGCGATCACCGGTCCCTCCTCGCCCGCCTCGCCCACCACGGCGGTCGGCAGCCCGGCCACCCCGGTGGTGACGCGGAACCCCTGCGCTTCCAGCATCGCCGCGTGTTCGGCCGACGAGCGCGTCTCCAGGAACCCCAGCTCCGGCATCTCCCAGATGCGGTCGCTCAGCGCCTCGAAGGCGTCCTTGTGACCGTCGACGCGGCGCCAGATCTCATCGGTGTTGTGCATGCGCGGCCCTCCTGGAGCAGCAGCGTGGCGGGGGCGCCCGCGCGCGTCAATTGCGCGCGGCGGCCAACCGTCGCACGATGGCGCGGCATGGGCGGGAGGTTCGGATGACGGTGCGCTTCGAAAACGACGGCTGGTCGCGGACGGCGGTGATGGAGGCGCTCGAAGCCATGCGCGACGGCGACGTCGACTGGCGCGGCGGCCGCGCGCCGCTCTACGTCTTCTCCGCCACCGAGGAGGTCGCCGACATCGGCAAGGCCGCCTTCAACGCCTATTTCTCCGAGAACGCCCTCGGCGCCCGGCGCGCCTTCCCGAGCCTGCTGCGCATGGAACAGGAGGTCGTCGCCATGGGGCTCGACCTCTACCACGCCCCCGAGGGCGCGGCGGGGAACATGACCTCGGGCGGCACCGAAAGCATCGTCATGGCGGTCAAGGCCTGCCGCGACTGGGCGCGGGCGCAGCGCGGCGCGCCCCGCTTCCGCGGCAACCTCGTGCTCCCCGCCTCCGCCCATCCCGCCTTCGACAAGGCTGCCGCACTGATGGACCTCGAGGTCCGCCGCGTCCCCCTCGCCCCCGGCTACCTCGCCGATCCCGCCGCCATGGCCGCGGCGATCGATGGCGATACGATGATGATGGTCGGCTCCGTCCCCTGCTTCTCCTTCGGCACGATCGACCCCATCGCCGCCCTCTCCACCATCGCCGCCGCCCGCGGCATCTGGCTCCATGTCGACGCCTGCGTCGGCGGCTGGATGGCCCCCTTCGTCGCCGAGAACGGCCGCCCCATCCCCGCCTTCGACTTCGCCCTGCCCGGCGTCTGCTCGATCTCCGCCGACCTGCACAAGTTCGGCTTCACCCCGAAGCCGGCTTCAACGATCTTCTACCGCTCGAGCGCCTTGCAGGCCCACCAGGAGTTCATCTTCGACACCTGGCCCTCCGGCCGCTTCGCCACCCAGACCATGGTCGGCACCCGTGCCGGCGGCGCTGTCGCGGCCGCCTGGGCGGTGCTGCGCTTCCTCGGCCGCGCCGGCTATCGCCGCATCGCCGAGGACCTCATGGCCATGCGCGACGCCTATGTCGCCGGCCTCGAAGCCATCCCCGGCATGACCGTCCGCGGCACACCGGACCTCGCCAACATCGCCTTCGGCTGCGACGACATCGACATGGCCGAGGTCGCCACCGCCATGGCCGAACGCGGCTGGCTCCCCGGCCAAGTGAAGACCCCGCCGAGCCTCCACCTCATGCTCTCGCTGCACCACCGCGACGCCCGCGACCGCTACATCGCCGACGTCACCGAAAGCGTCGCCGCCGTCCGCGCCGCCAAGGGCAGCCACGTGGCCACGGCCGCCGCCTACTCCTGACCCCTACCCGTCGCGGTGACAGGCCGCGATATGCCCCGGCGCCACGTCGCGGAGCAGCGGCGCCTCCACCCGGCAGCGCGCCTCGGCATACGGGCAGCGCGTGTGAAACGCGCAGCCCGGCGGCGGATTCATCGGGCTCGGCACGTCGCCGTCGAGCAGCTGGCGCTTGCGCTTGATGCGGGGATTCGGCACCGGCACGGCAGCCAGCAGCGCCTCGGTATAGGGATGCCTGGGTGCCCGGTAGAGCGACACCTTGTCGGCCATTTCGACGATCTTGCCGAGATACATCACCGCCACGCGATGGCTGATGTGCTCGACCACCGCGAGGTCATGGGCGATGAACAGATACGACAGCCCCTTTTGCCGCTGCAGGTCCATCAGCAGGTTGATCACCTGCGCCTGGATAGAGACGTCGAGCGCCGAGACCGGCTCGTCGCCGACGATCAGCTGCGGGTCGAGCGCCAGTGCCCGGGCAATGCTGATGCGCTGCCGCTGGCCGCCGGAGAACTGATGCGGATAAAGCCGCATCTGCGCCGCGCGCAGGCCGACCTGCTCGAACAGCTCCGCCACCCGATCATCGGCGGCGCGCCCCTGCGCGATGCCGTGGAAGGCGATCGGCTCGCGCACGATATCGCCGGCGGACATGCGCGGATTGAGCGAGGAGAACGGGTCCTGGAAGATGATCTGCATCTGCCGGCGAAACGGCCGCATGGCCGCCTTGTCGAGATGGGTGATATCCGCCCCGCCCAGCCGGATGCTGCCGCTGGTCGGCTCGACCAGGCGCATGACCGTGCGCGCCACCGTCGACTTGCCGCAGCCGCTCTCGCCAACCAGCCCCAGCGTCTCCCCCGGCGCGATCGAAAAACTCACCCCATCGACCGCGAACACGCTGCCCGCCTGCCGCCGCAAAAGGCCGCGGCGGACCGGAAAATGCTTGCGCAGATCGGTGACGTCGAGCAGCGGCGCCTCAGCCATGCCCGCCTCCATAGAGCCGGTCGGCATGCCAGCAGGCCACCGCATGGCCCGGCCGCCGCGCCTCGAACGGCGGATAGGCGGCGCGGCACTGCGCATCCGCATGCGGGCAGCGCGGCGCAAACGCACAACCCGGCGGCAGGTTGGTCAGCGGCGGCACCATGCCGGGAATCTCCTGCAACCGCTCCGCCGGCGCCGCGTCCGGATTGAGGCTGGCGAGATGCGGAACGGACGCGAGCAGCCCATGCGTATAGGGATGCAGCGGCTCGGCGAACAGCGCATCAACCGGCGCCTCCTCGATCTTCCGCCCGGCATACATCACCACCACCCGCTGCGCCGTCTCCGCGACCACCCCGAGATCATGCGTAATCAGAATGACCGCGGTGCCCAGCTCCTCGCGCATGCGCAGCAGCAGATCGAGGATCTGCGCCTGAATGGTGACATCGAGCGCCGTCGTCGGCTCATCGGCGATCAGCACCTGCGGCTGACACGCCACCGCCATGGCGATCATCGCCCGCTGCCGCATGCCGCCCGAGAGCTGATGCGGATAGGCCCGCGCCCGCTGCGCCGGCTCGGGAATGCGCACCAGCCGCAGCATCTCCACCGCACGCTCGAACGCCGCCTTTCCCGAAATCCCCTGATGGATCGTCAGTGTTTCCGCGACCTGCGCCCCCACCGTCATCACCGGGTTGAGCGAGGTCATCGGCTCCTGGAAGATCATCGAGATCTTGTTGCCGCGCACGTCGCGCATCGCCGCCTCATCGAGCGCCAGCAGGTCCGTGCCGTCGAGCCGCACCTCGCCGCCGACGATCCGCCCCGGCGGCGACGGCACCAGGCGCATGATCGACAGCGCCGAAATGCTCTTGCCGCAGCCGCTCTCGCCAACGATGGCCAGCACCTCGCCGCGATTGACGGTGAAGCTGAGATCGTCGACCGCACGGATCAGGCCGTTACGGGTGAAGAACACCGTGCTGAGGCCACGCACATCGAGCACCGGCGTGTCCATCAGCCGCGCTGCCTGGGATCGAGGATGTCGCGCAGCGCGTCACCCAGCATGTTGGTGCCGAACACCGCCAGGCTGATCGCCATGCCCGGAAAGATCACCAGCCACGGCGCCGTCCGCATGTATTCCGCCGCCGATTCCGAGAGCATCCGCCCCCACGACGGATGCGGCTCCGGTACCCCAAGGCCGAGGAACGACAGCGACGCCTCGGTGAGGATGGTCGAGCCCAGCTGCGCCGTCGAAATCACGATCAGCGGCGCCAGCGTATTCGGCAGGATGTGCCGCACGGCAATGCGCCATTCCGACAGCCCGATCGCATGCCCCGCCTCGACATAGGCCTGTTCCCGCAACGCCAGGGTATTGGCGCGGATGACGCGCGAGACATAGGGGATCAGCGGAATGGAAATGGCGATGATGGTGTTCTGCAACGACGGCCCGAGTGCGGCCGACATCACCAGCGCCAGCACCAGCAGCGGCAACGCCTGCATGATGTCGGTCACGCGCTGCACCACGAGGTCGAACCAGCCGCCGATATAGCCCGAGGCGATGCCGATGGCGACGCCGAACACCCCGCCCACCAGCGTCGAGCCGATGCCGACGGCCAGCGAGATCCGCGCCCCATGCACGATCCGGCTGAAAATGTCGCGGCCCATGACGTCCGCGCCCATCCAGTGCATCCCGCCCGGCCGCGCCAGCGACTGCGCCGGGTTGGTGCTGAACGGGCTAAAGCTCGCCACCACATCGGCAAAGATCGCGGTTGCGACAAACACGATCATGATCACCGCGCCGATCGCGCCCAGCGGATACTGCCGCGCGTAGAACGTCGCCTTCGTCCACACCGTATCGGCGCCGGCGCCGGCGCGCGTCAGTTCGGCATCGTATTGGCGATCGCTCATCGCCTAGTCCGAATACCGGATGCGCGGGTCGAGCGCGGCGTAGAGCATGTCGACCAGGAAGTTGATGGTGACGACGACGACGGCAATCAGCATCACCAGGTTCTGCACGATCGGATAGTCGCGGTTGCGAATGCTCTCGACGAGGAAGCGCGCGAGTCCGGGAATATTGAACACCGTCTCGGTCACGATCAGCCCGCCCGCCAGAAACGCCGCCTCGATGCCAATCACCGTCACCACCGGCAGCAGCGCATTGCGCAGCGCATGCCCATAGTTCACCGACGCCGCCGAGGCCCCCTTGGCCCGCGCCGTGCGGACAAAATCCTGTCGCAGGATCTCCAACATCGACGAGCGCGTCAGCCGCATGATCAGCGCCGAGGAGCGAAACCCGACCGTGGCCGCCGGCACCACCACCAGCAGGATCGCCTCGCCAAACGTCCGCGGCGATTCCGTATAGATCGGTATCGAACCAAACGTCGCCACGAACGCCATCAGCACCAGCAGCCCCAGCCAGAACGACGGCAACGACAATCCGCTCAGGCTCACCACCCGCAGCAGATAATCGATCCAGGTATTCTGCCTGACCGCGCTGATCACGCCGAGCGGCACCCCGATCAACACCGCGAACAGCAGCGCCGTCGAGGCCAATCGCGCCGAGACAGGAATGCGCGGCGCGATCTCATCGATCGTGGATTTCTCCGACACGTAGGAATACCCAAGATCCCCGGTCAGCAGCCCGCCGATCCAGCGCCCGTATTGCATCGGCAACGGCTTATCCAGCCCGAGCTCCTGCTCGATCCGCACCTTGTCCGCCGGGTTCACCATCCCCGCGCTGTCGAACAGGATGTCGACAATATTGCCCGGCACCAGCCGCAGCAGCGCGAAGATGATGATGGAGATGCCGAACAGCGTCAGCAGCATCAAGCCCAGTCGTCGGATCAGATAGAAGCCCACGCGGGATTATCGATCGAGCCAGAGGTCTTCGAAGCGATAGCCGTTGTAGGAGGAGTTCACCATCTGGGTGTAGCCCTTCACCTCCGGCTGCATGCAGGTCGCCATCCGCCCATGGAAGATGATCGGCCGTGCCACATCGTTCTGGATGGCCCGATCAATCTCCCACACCATCGCCTTGCGCTTGGCAACGTCCAATTCCTGCGACTGCGCGTCGAACTGCTTCTCGAGATCCTTGTTGCAATAGCCTGTGACGTTGCGCTCCGACCCACACGAGTAATTCTCGTAGAACGCCTGGTCCGGATCATCCACCGCATTGCCCGTGAGGTTCAGCCCCACCGCATAATCCTTGCGCGCGATCTTGGCGAACCACACCGAGGTCTCCACCACGTCGAGCTCGCCCTCGATGAAGATCTCCTTGAGATGATCGATCAGGATCACCGCCGGATCGCGATAGGTCGCGGTATTGCGCGTGCTGACCTTCACCTTCAGCATCTTGTTGGGGCCATAGCCGAGCCCCTCCATGATCTTGCGCGCCTCCGCCCGCCGCTTGCCCACGTCGGGATCATAGCCGAGCATCGTCGTCACCATCTCCTTCGGCATGCCCCACACGCCTTCCGGCCCCGGCAGCATCGAGCCGCCCTGGTCCGCCGCGCCCTCGGAGAGAATGTCGATGAACGCCTTGCGGTCGATCGTCAGCGCCATCGCCCGGCGGATCTCAGCATTGTCGAACGGCGGCTTGTCGCGGTTGACGATCAGGTTGGTCGACACGTTCGTCGGCGCCACCGTGCACTGCAACTTCGCCGACTGGCTCTTCAGATCCTTCACCAGCGGGATCGGCACCTCGAGCGGAAACGTCATATCGAACTTCCACGCCACCAGCCCGAGCAACGCCGTCGAGCGGTTGGTCACAATCGTGAACTCCAGCCCATCCAGATAAGGCCGCCCCGGCTTCCAGTAATCGGGATTGCGCGCCAGCGTGATCGACTCATTCTGCTTGAACGAAACGAACTTGAACGGCCCCGTCCCGATCGGTGCGGTGCGCTGCACCTGCGCCGTGGTGTGGCAGGGATAGATCGGCGAATAGCCCGAGGCCAGCATCGCCAGGATCGCCGGCTGCGGCCGCTCCATATGGAACGTCACCTCGTCGCTGCCCTGCACTGTGATCTCGCGCACATTGTTGAACCAGGCCTTGCGCGGGTTCTTGCGGAACTTGTCCTGCGTCTTGTCCATCACCTTGTCGAAGGTGCACTTCACGTCATTGGCGCTGAACGGCTTGCCGTCATGCCACTTCACGCCCGACCGTGTCTTGAACGTCAGGTCCTTGCTGTCAGCGCTCCACGACCACGACGTCGCCAGCTCCGGCACGATGCTCTCGGTCGAGTTCTGCGCCACGTCCTGCTTGTAGATGACGAGGTTGTTGAACACCGGCATGAACGGGAAATTGGTCGAATAGGTCGCCTCCTCGTGGATCGAGGCGCTGCCCGGGCTGTCGCGATGCCAGAACCGCATCACGCCGCCCTGCTTCGGCGTCTGCGCCATCGCCGCCGCCGATGACACCAGCATCAGCGAAGACATCACGATCGTCGGCCAGCGCGCCATGGCGTTCCCTCTCCCTCGTTTATCGCGGCATATCCCTGCCGGGTCTCAAGGCCATACCACGCGCGACGGACCCACGCCAAGGATCGTGCACGCCAGGCGCATCATGTAACGAAACGAAATCCCCGCCTCAGTCGAGCGCCGCCCGCGCCGCCGCAATCGCCGCGGCAAACACCTCGGCATCCCCAATATGGTTCGCCAGCACCAGCACCAGCGCCGCATCCAGCGCCGCCGATGCCTCGGCATCGAGCCCCCGATGCGCCTCCACCAGCAGCCGATACGCCGCGTCTGGATCGGCAAACTTCGACCCGGTCTCCAACCTCATGCCACCCCTCCCCTCGCCCGCGCCAACGCCGCCGCCACCGCGCCCTCAGTCGGCGCATGAAACCGCGCCGCCACATACCCATCCGGCCGCAACAGATAAGCGCTCCCCTCCCGCGCCCCATACCGCGCCGCACTCACCGTCTCCACCCCCCCCATATCAATCGCCGCCACCCCCGCCGGACAAACCGGCGCGCCCCCCCAATGCAGCAGCGTGAACCCCAGCCCCGCCGCAATGAACGCGTCCGTCAAATACCCCTCCCCATGCGGCGCATCCACCATAGGCATCCCCGGCGCCGGCCCCGCGTCCCACACGTCGTCATCCGCCGTCGACAGCGGCGAATCATACGGCGTCGGCCGCGACAGCCGCCCCGCATTCACCATCCGCTTGGCAAACGCATGCCCCCGCGCCAGCCGCAACGTCACATTGCGCAGCCGCCGCTCATAGTCATTGTGCGGCGCAATGAAATCCGTCGCCCGCGTCGAATTCAGGATATTGTCCTCCGCCGCCTGAATCCGCTCCACATCGTAGCTCCCCAGCAGCCCCCCAGCCCCGCCCCCCAGCAACAGATCGAGTTTCCACGCCAGGTTCTCCGCATCCTCCACCCCCGAATTCGCCCCCCGCGCCCCGAACGGCGACACCTGGTGCGCCGAATCCCCCGCGAACAATATCCGCCCATGCACGAACCGCTCCATCCGCCGGCATTGAAACCGGTAGAGCGATATCCACTCGAACGTGAAATCCCCATGCCCCAGCATCCGCTCGATCCGCGGCCGCACCCGCTCCGGCTGCCGCTCCACCTCCGGATCGGCCTCCCGCCCCAGCTGCAAATCAATCCGCCACACGTCATCGGGCTGCTTGTGCAACAACGCCGACTGCCCCGAATGAAACGGGGGATCGAACCAGAACCACCTCTCCGTCGGAAACCCCGCCCGCATCTTCACATCCGCGATCAAAAACTGATCCTCGAACGTCTCGCCCACAAACGCCGCCCCCACCATCCCCCTGATCGGCGAGCGCGCCCCATCGCACGCCACCAGATATTCCGCCGTCAGCCCATAGACCCCCTCCGGCGTCTCGATCGTCACCTCCGCATGATCCGCCCGCCCGACCGCGCCCACCACCCGGTTCCGCCAGCGAATATCAATCCCCGGCAACTGCCGCGCCCGCTCCAACAGAAACGCCTCCGCGTAATACTGCTGAAGATTGATAAAAGCCGGCATCTTGTGCCCGCCCTCCGGCAACAGATCGAAGCCGTACACCTGCGCCTCGCCGAGAAACACCTTCCCCGCCTGCCAAACCACGCCCCGCTCCAGTATCGGCCCCACCGCCCCCAGCCGGTCCCACACCTCCAGACACCTCTTGGAAAAACAGATCGCCCGCGACCCCTCACCAATCCGATCGGAATCATCGAGCAACACCACCCGCAGCCCCCGCTGCGCCAACCCGATCGCCAACGTCAGCCCAACCGGCCCCGCCCCCACAACCACCACCGGATGATGCACCGGCCCCGCCCGCCCCTGGTCCGGATGCCGCGCATAGGCGAACTGAAACAACTCATTAGCCACGCCCACACCGATCTTGCCGCTCATGCGCCGTCCTCCGGGAACGGTCATAGCAATCGCTTCGGCTTAGGTGAAGGAAGGCTCCACCGGCCTTATGCCGACGCCGGGACGGGTGATTGCAAGGGGCGGCGGACGGTCGCACAGTCAGGGGATGGCACAGGAATTTGAAGGGCGGATTGCCCTGGTAACGGGTGCGGCCAATGGAATTGGCCGGGCCACGGCATTGACGTTGGCTGCGGCGGGGGCGGATCTGGCGATCGTTGATCTCGAGGGGGATCGGCTCGCGGGGGTTGCGGCGGAGATCACGGCCATGGGGCGGCGGGTGGCGGCGGTGACGGCGGATTGTACGCAGGAGGCGGCAGTGGTCGCCGCCTATGGGGAGATTATCGGGGCATTCGGCCGGGTTGATGTGTTGTTCAACAATGTCGGGCAATCCGCGCGGGAGCGGGCGACGGAGTTCTGGCAATCGGAGCCGGCGACGTGGGATTTCGTGATTGCGGTATCGTTGCGGGCGACGATGTTGTGGACGCGCCAGGCAGTGGGGGCGATGCGGGAGCGGCGGGCCGGGAAGATCGTGAACATGTCGACGGAGTCGGCATTCGCGGGAGATACCGGGCTGGTGGATTATGCGGCGGCCAAGATGGGGGTGATCGGGTTTACCCGGTCGCTGGCGCGGGAGTTGGCGCCCTTCCATGTGAATGTGAATGCGGTGGCGCCGGGGGCGATCGGCACGCGGGCGCATGAGCGGCTGCCGCCGGAGGTGATCGATCGGATCAAGGCGTCGACGCCGATGGGGTATATCGGGGTGCCCGAGGACGTCGCGCACACCGTGGCTTTTCTGGCGAGCGACAAGGCCAGGTTCATCACCGGGCAGACGATCCTGATCGATGGTGGGCGGTGGATGATCTAGGCGCGGCTGGGGGATGGCAGACTCCCGGTTTCGGCCGGTGACGTTTGTGGGGAAGTGGGGTTTCCTGTCGCGAAAGGGCAGGGAGCGCGCATGAGCGGCATCACCATCTACCACAATCCGAAATGCAGCACGTCATGCAAGGTGCTGGCGCTGTTGCGGGAGCGCGGGCATGCGCCGGAGGTGGTCGAGTATCTCAAGACGCCGTTGAGCCGAGCGGAATTGCAGGCGCTGCTCAAGAAGCTCGGGATGAGCGCGGGGCAGCTGATGCGGCGGAAGGGGGCTTTGCCGGGCGAGCTGGGGCTCGATCGGCCGGGCGTGAGCGACGCGGCGATTCTGGCGGCGATGGTTGACCACCCGGTATTGATCGAGCGGCCGATCGTGGTGACCGCCAAGGGCGCGCGCGTCGGGCGGCCGCCGGACGCGGTGCTGGCGATCCTGCCCTGAGCGCGCCGATGACGCGGCCCGCCGTGCAGCAGGACATCCGCATGGTCGTGCTGTGGATGATGGGGACGCTCGGCTCGTTCGTGGCGCTGGCGGTATCGCTCAGGGCGCTGTCGGGAACGCTGACGGTGTTCGAGATGCTGGCGGTGCGCAACCTCG
>Ga0164297_10000385_pt1 | contig 55460 bp, 52 predicted proteins | sample GEODES058metaG_FD_113539 | JGI IMG/M metagenome (GOLD analysis project Ga0164297, IMG submission 113539) | Dystrophic lake water microbial communities from Trout Bog Lake, Wisconsin, USA - GEODES058 metaG | ecosystem: Environmental > Aquatic > Freshwater > Lake | place: USA: Trout Bog Lake... | reverse complement strand
GGCTTTCAGCTCTTCAAGATCACATTTGGGTGCAGTGAACGGATGATGAAGAGCAAACCAACGATTGTCTTTTTCATCCCACTCAAACATCGGGAAATCCACGACCCACATGGGGGCCCACGTCGATTGCGAGAGTCCCCGATCGTGACCAACTTTGAGTCTTAAAGCGCCCATTGCTTCATTCACAATCTTGGCCTTATCGGCGCCGAAGAAGATGAGATCGCCTGTCTGGGCATTGACTCGATCGAGAATTTCAATGACCGCTGCTTCAGGTATGAATTTAACGATCGGCGATTGTAGGCCTTCAATTCCGAGCGATCTGTCTGTCACTTTGATGTAGGCGAGTCCCTTAGCCCCATAGATGCTGACAAATTGAGTAAGGTCATCAATTTCCTTTCGGGATAATTCGCTTCCCTTTGGTACATTCAGCGCAACCACTCTACCGTTTGGATCTTTTGCAGGTCCGGCAAAAACCTTAAATTCGATATCGGTTAAGAGATCTGCGACATCCACGAGTTCCATGGGAATTCGAAGATCCGGCTTATCCGACCCGTAGCGTTTCATGGCCTCAGCATAGGTCAGTCTTGGGAAAGGATTGGGTAGTTCAACCCCAAGTGTTTCTGCAAACAGCTTGCGAATCATTTCCTCCATGAGGTTTGTAATCTCCGCTTCATCCATGAACGAAGTTTCGATATCCAGCTGAGTAAATTCGGGTTGGCGATCAGCGCGAAGATCTTCGTCGCGGAAACAACGAACAACCTGATAATACCGATCCATCCCGGAAACCATCAGCAACTGTTTATAGAGCTGAGGTGATTGAGGGAGGGCAAAAAAATGATTGGGGTGCGTTCTGCTGGGTACCAAATAGTCTCTGGCACCCTCTGGCGTCGCCTTGGTTAAGAAGGGGGTTTCGATCTCGTAAAAGCCTTCGTGGTCCAAGAATTCCCGAAGTTGTCGTGTGACGTCCCGACGAAGACGCATCCTCTGCTGCATCAGGGGTCGACGAAGATCAATGTAACGATAACGAAGTCGAACCTCTTCACTCACTTCGATATCGCTTTCTAATGGGAAAGGCGGAGTTTCAGAACGATTTAGAATTTCTAGCTCAGTTGCGAGTACTTCGATTTTTCCGGTTGTGAGTGTTGTGTTTTCCGTTCCGGCAGGACGTAGTCTCACCTTCCCTCGAGTTTTGAGGACAAATTCGCTGCGGCAAGTTTCAGCCAGTTTGAAGGCGTCTGCGTAGTCTGGATCGAAAACTACTTGCACCAAGCCTTCACGGTCTCTAAGGTCGATAAAGATAACACCACCATGATCTCGACGGCGATGAACCCAACCACAAAGATCAACAACCTGATCTAGGTGATGTTCCGTTATTTCTCCACATCGGTGGCTACGCATGGTCTCTTTACTCATCGACTAAAAGCCTTGAATTTTAAGGTCTGTAAGAGGGGGATACAAGAAGAAAACAGAATGATGGAGGCTGTTGTGCTCTAAAACAGTACTTTTGAGTTGGGCACATCTTTTAGTTCTGCTACCAAGCGCATGATTTGGTTCATCTATTTTAACGTCTTGACCCAAAACATCACGATTTTCTCTTATGATGTTGCAAGGCACAACGAATCGTTTGGAAAGCAGCCGAGGAGGCTGGCGGGAGTTTTATTTTTTGAATACGTCTCCAAAAGGCTATCTAATTTCTTGTTTGCTCTTATTCATTGAGGTGTCTCAAGCCGACTCTTCAATGGTCGCAAAGGATCCATCTTTACTGAATCTTTGGCCGTCTATGATCTTAGAAGGCCAGGAGGGTGATGAGCGTATCCGAAAGGAGTCTGTGCCGGATCATAGGCCACCTGAACAAACTGCATTGGAGGGCGTTTTGCCCTCACTAAAACCTCAAGAACGTGAATCTATTCGTAGGGTACGTATTACTTCAGACCATAAACCGATTGCACTGAGCTTTGATCTATGTGAGCAAGCGGATGACCGAACCGGTTACGATCGAGATATTGTCAACTACCTTCGCTCTGAGCGCATACCCGCGACCTTCTATGCTGGGGGAAAGTGGATGCGCACTCATGAAGAAAAGCTATTGCAAATCATGTCAGATCCTTTGTTTGAGATCGGTAATCACGCTTGGACCCATGGTAACTTGCGTGTATTACACGGAGAGAGAATGCGTGATCAGATTATTTGGGTGCAGGCTGAATATCAGCGTCTGAGGGGCGTGTTGGAGCAGAAGGCCACGCAAAAAGGTCTTTCCGCTCTGATGAAATCGATTCCTCTGTACCCTCTTTCGTTTCGTTTCCCCTACGGTACTTGCAATGCTGAGTCCCTCAAAATGGTTAATGATCTGGGGCTTTTAGCCATTCAATGGGATGTTGTGAGTGGTGATGCAGCAAGGGGAATATCAGCCAAGCAGTTGGTTCGTTCGGTTGTTCAGGAAGCTAAACCCGGCTCGATAGTCGTTTTTCATGCAAATGGTCGCGGGTATGGTACTCGTCGTGCACTGCCCATGATCATCCAGCAACTAAAATCTAAGGGCTATGAATTTGTTACCGTGAGTGCCTTGCTTAAGATGGGTGTTCCTGAAACGGCTTCAGAGTGTTACGAGCTAAGCCCAGGGGATAATCTTCGCTACGATAAGTTGTTTGGAGAGGGGACTGAATGATGGAGCGTGTTCGTCTTTTTGATGATTGCCTCATAAGGCTTGGACCCTGTGATCTTGAGCGAGCTTTGTCGTCGGAACAGGCTCATGAGTTGGCCGAATTGTTAGCGGGTATGGACCCTTGGCTGACCTTGGGGTTTTCGGCTCAAGGCCTCTACGATTATCTGGATCGAGTGGATGATGGTTTAATTCGCTATGCCGTTTCACTAGATGAAAAGACTGTAGGCGTTCTTGCGATTCGCTACCCTTGGTTACGAGGCCCCTACGTGGAACTATTGGCGCTTGCAAAGGCCTACCAAGGTCGAGGTATGGGTAAAGCAATTCTTACTTGGCTAGAGCAGGAAGTTAAACCCTTTCATCGGAATCTTTGGGTGGTGGCTTCCAGTTTTAATCAGCCTGCTATTGCAGCTTACGAGCACTTTGGTTTTTCGAAAGTCGGTTTGCTAGAGGATCTCGTGAAGGATGAGTTTGACGAGATCCTCTTACGCAAAAAACTCTGAGCGATTAGGTCCCGGAGCTTGCGGGTTTACTATCGGATTTGGTCGAAGTCTCGGTCGTTGATGAGCTGGATGCACTTGTGGTTTCGCCACCTACAAGATTTTTCTTTTTGTCAGTACCACTCTTAAAGTCCGTTTCATACCAACCTCCGCCTTTCAAGCGAAAGCCGGCTGCCGAGATCAGTTTTGAGAGTTCGGGTGTGTGACAGGCAGGGCAATCCCTGAGTGGGGTATCAGAAACCTTTTGGATGGCTTCTAATGTGTGTCCACAAGCTTTACATTGGTATTCATAGATCGGCATCGATGACCTCTTTGGAATGTCGGCAACCACTTTTGACGAGGTGGTGTCGAAGTGCTCAATTTCAAGTTGGGCAAATGATGCCCACGCTGGTTGATGGTTATTTTACTACGGACAGGAAGCTTAATTTGAAAAAGAGCCATTTAATATGAATGAATGTTCTGAACGTCGCCCTTCCGTGGGGGTTGGTTGCGTAGTATTTGACGGATCTGGACGAGTGCTTCTGGTCCAAAGGTCTAATCCGCCACAGGCCGGTTTTTGGCATATACCGGGTGGGCGTCTCGAGTGGGGCGAAACTTTGGAGGCCTGTGCCAAAAGGGAGGTAATGGAAGAAACAGGTATTGAAGTAAGGCCAAAAACTATTGTGGCTATTGCTGATCGATCCATAGAAGGTTTTCATTACATCATCGTCGACTTTCTGGCGGAATTGGAGTCTGGTGCCGAGGTCACGCCATGTCCTTCATCTGATGCAGCGGCCGCAATTTGGGTGGCACCCGCTGATTTTGATGAATACCCGCTTGTCGAGGGTATCCGTGAGGTTATAGAGTCATCGTTGAGGCCCGCTTCAAAATCAAGTCTCATCCCTTCCGCCTCTCATGCTTGGCTTTATGTTGGGGCAGGAAGTGTCTAAGAGCACATGGATGGGGAACCATGTCGTGGTTAGCTTGACTAAATTTTGGGTCGGCGATCGTCAATGTGGGTTTTGTGATCTAACGCAGTTAAGGAGCCAGTCTAAGGTATGACTAATTTCACGATGGATTTTGGATTTGTTCGCGAGGCAAGTTCCTTTGTACCCTTAATTCACGGTGGGGAGCATTCAGATGGGGGCCCTGTGGCCGTCATTGAAAATATTCTTGAGGGCTTATCTCGCGAGGCTATGTCCAGCTGGAGTCTTTTTGGCGGTATAGAAACCCTTGGCAGCAATGTGCATCCACTATTGGTTCATTTTCCCATAGCCTTTCTGCTGGCTTTTGTCATATTTGATTCCTACGGCCTCTTTCTCAAACGTTTGGGAGCTAGAAGGCTTGCTAATGCCTTTCTGTATCTTGGGGCTATTGCAGCTCCGATAACGGCATACGCGGGTTTAATTGCTGAAGATTTAGCAAAACATGGGTCTGAAGTGCACGAACTCATTGAGTGGCACGAGCGTGCCGGGCTCACCGTTTCAGCTCTGGCCATCATTTTAGCTTTGGGGCGAAGGTTTTTTGGTGTACCAAACAGTGCGATGGGAGAGGCTTTGAATGGCGCCTTATCCGCCATCATGGCTGTGGCACTAATTATGGGTGCGGATCTGGGCGGCCTCATGGTGTATCACCACGGTTTGGGTGTTAGCTCATTGCAAACAGCGAACGATCACGTTCATCCCTAAGAAGGTGACACGCTAACGGTAGTGAAGTTTGATGGCGTTTGAGCCTAGCGCTTGTTCAAGCCGAGCTAAGAGTTCAGGTTTTGGTTTGATTTGCCAGGAATCACCCAGTTGGATTAGACAGCTGGCCAGTTCGTTTTTATAGTCGATGTAGACAGGGCATTGGCCTCCACAAAATGGCTCGAGAATGTTTTTAAGTTCGTCTGCACCTTGGGCCGAGCCTTCGGTGAAGCGATCTGATGATGGCCATTCAATAGATATGCGTTTGGCAAATTGTTCGCGAGCCTCGTTGAGGCTCATGATCCGCTCAGCACTTAAGCGTAGCTGACCTGCAAAGTCGTCGTAACTCAAATTTCCTTCGGCAACGACTAAGGCATCTTTGACCAAGTATTCTCTGAAGCGCTCGAACGTATCTGAAAAGGCAGCAAGCTCCAGGCGTCCGGTTCGATCATCCAGTGTGGCAAAACCCATGCGCTTGCCGTTCTTATTCTGCTTGGTTCTTAGTTCTACAATAAGACCCGCAACAACGACTTTTATTTCTTGGCGTCGACTGTAGGATCCTTCTGGATTTGCGCCCCGGTCGTGTTTTTCACAGAGCGTACCCAGTCGATCGCTGACAAATTGGGCAATGTCCTTTTCGTGTTCAGCGATGGGGTGTCCCGTCAGGTAGAGGCCCAATGTCAACTTCTCATGGGCAAGACGCTCCGCTTCAGTCCAACTTTCAACACGGGGACCTTTTGATACAGCCTCCGGAATCCCCATGGGATCCATCAAACCAAACAAATCATGCTGCCCCGTTTCGGCCATGGCTCCATGTTGCTCAGCTGATTTCAGGGCGTCTGGGAGGTCTGAGATGTGCTGAGCCCGGTTTGGGTCCATACAATCAAGCGCACCCGCACGTATTAAGGCCTCCAGAACTCTGCGGTTGGCTTTTCTAAGGTCTATTCGACGACATAAGTCACGAAGGTCCTGGTAAGGCCCATTGTTTAAGCGCTCATCCAGTATCTCGTTGATTGCACTTTCCCCAACGCCTTTGATTGCACCCAGCCCATACTGGATGGATTGGTCATCGAGACTGGTAAATCTAAAATACGATCGATTAATATCGGGGGGTTGAATGCTGAGCCTCATCTGGCGACATTCTTCAATGAAGACCACTACCTTTTCTGTCTTGTCCATGTCAGAAGACAAGACGGCGGCCATAAAGGCAGAAGGGAAATGTGTTTTTAGCCACGCGGTCTGGTACGAAACGAGAGCGTATGCGGCGGAGTGAGATTTGTTAAAACCGTACCCAGCAAATTTCTCCATGAGATCGAAGATATAGCCCGCAATCTTCTCATCGACGTTCAGTTGGACCGATCCGGACACAAAGATCTCGCGCTGCTTTGCCATTTCTTCGGGTTTTTTCTTGCCCATGGCGCGTCTGAGCAGGTCCGCTCCACCCAGAGTGTACCCCGCCATATCCTGAGCAATTTTCATGACTTGCTCCTGATACACGATGACCCCATTGGTTGGTTTGAGAATGGGCTCTAGGACAGGGTGGGGGAATTCTGCTTTCTGCTTCTTATGTTTGACGTTGATGTAATCATCTACCATTCCCGATTGCAAAGGACCGGGTCGAAATAATGCTACAAGCGCAATGATGTCCTCGAAACAATCAGGCCTTAGACGTTTGATGAGATCCTTCATGCCCCTGGATTCGAGCTGGAAGACAGCCGTTGTCTGACAGCTCTTTAGGAGTTCGTAGGTCTTGGGGTCGTTTAACGGTATAAGGCTGATATTTACTGGGTCCTGGCCATTCTGAATGCGCCCTGCATTGATGGTTTCTAGGGCCCAGTCAATGATCGTCAGGGTGCGTAACCCAAGGAAGTCGAATTTAACCAAACCTACGGCTTCAACATCATCTTTATCAAACTGGGTGACCAGATTGTCCCCTCCCGCTTCGCAATAGAGCGGACTGAAGTCCGTTAAATTGGACGGAGCGATGACCACCCCTCCAGCATGTTTGCCGGCATTACGCACGATTCCTTCGAGTGATTGACCGAGATCAATCAGGGCTTTGACTTCCTCATCGGTGTCGTAAAGTTTTTTGAGGTCCTCACTGTCTTGAAGTGCTTTTTCAAGAGTTATACCCAATTCAAAAGGCACCAATTTGGCTATGCGGTCAACAAATCCATAGGGATGCCCCAGAACGCGGCCCACATCGCGGACAACGGCTTTAGCTGCCATGCTGCCGTATGTGATGATCTGGCTGACTCGCTCACGCCCATACTTCTGCGCCACGTAATCAATGACCTCATCACGCCTCTCCATACAGAAGTCGACGTCAAAATCGGGCATGGAGACACGTTCTGGGTTTAGAAAACGTTCAAATAGAAGTTCAAACTCAATAGGATCCAGATCGGTAATGTTGAGCGCGTAGGCTACCAAGGATCCGGCACCGGAGCCTCGCCCGGGTCCTACGGGTATTCCATTGTTCTTTGCCCACTGGATAAAATCAGCTACGATCAGGAAGTAACCCGGAAAGTCCATTTGGTTGATAACCGAAATTTCTAACTCCAGCCGGTCACGATAAACCTGCGCATTTTCATCAGCCGTGCCCTTACCTGTTGGGGGTCTAAAGGCCAATCTTTGTTCGAGCCCCTTTCTTGATTCGACGGCAAAGAATTCACCTGTCGTCATCCCTTCAGGAACCGGGAAATTGGGCAGGAAGTTCTGGCCGAGCGTTAAGGTGAGATTACAGCGCTTCGCAATTTGTACGGTGTTTTCAAGGGCCTCTGGAATGTCAGCGAAGAGGGAGGCCATTTCTTTGGCGGATTTTAGATACTGTTCGGCCGTATAGTCTCTCGGCCTTCTTGGATCCTCAATCACGCGTCCTTGATGAATGCAAACACGTGCTTCATGCGCATCAAACTCAGAAGGGTCTAGGAAACGAACATCATTGGTTGCCACAACAGGAGCACCAAGGCGTGAAGCAAGGTCAATGGCACCTGCAAGATAAAGCTCTTCGCCGGGTCGTCCAGTTCTCTGGATCTCGATATAAAATCGGTCGCCAAAAGCATCCATCCACCGTCTCAGCGAATTTTCAGCTTCAACTTGCTGCCCCGCAAGAATGGCACGGCCAATCTGGCCCTGTCGACCGCCTGAAAGCGCAATGAGTCCCTGATTGGATTGCTCAAGCCACTCGGACATGATTTGTGGGACACCTTGATGCTGATTATCTCGGTAAGCTCTTGATATGAGTTCGCTCAACGTCCGATATCCATCATTTGTCTGAACATAGAGCGTCAGCAGGAAGGGGCTAGAGGGTTCGGATGGATTGAAGACCAACATATCCGCCGCAGCAATAGGCTTGATGCCTCCGTACTGAGCCGCCTGATAAAATTTGACTAGGGCAAAAAGGTTAGTGTGATCGCTGATGGCAACCGCCGGCATACCGAGTTTTGCACTGCGCTTTACAAGCGCCTTGACATCCACAAGTCCATCAATCAGCGAATATTCGCTGTGTAGCCTAAGATGGACGAAAGAGGGTGCTGGCATGTCGGTAGATGGTTATCCGATCGTATAGGTCATTGTAGGTTGTCGAGGCAAAGTTCGAGTGACCTGTTCCATTCAGGTAATGTTAATCCGAGTTCCGACCCGAGTTTCTCACAAGAGAGTACTGAGTAGGCGGGTCTTTTAGCGGGTGTTGGATACGCTGACGTTGGGATGGGGTTTAGGGTGGCTACCTTATCCTTGAGTCGACCTTGTCGAATGGCTAATCCCTGAATGGTCTTGGCAAACTCATACCAGCTGGTTTCACCCTGTGAAGTTAGGTGATAGAGACCCGATTTTGATTCGGGGCAAAAGCGTCCCCCTTGGGTGCATTTTGCAATCGCGAGCGCCGTTGTTTCGGCGATCATCCGAGACCAGGTCGGTGCACCGATCTGGTCTGAAACAATCCCTAAAGTCTCCCGTTCCTGCATCAGTCGTAGCATGGTCAAAAGAAAATTCTGACCTCTAAGCCCATAGACCCAAGCGGTTCTGAAAATGAAATGGGGGACACCCGCAGCCTGAATGGCGCGTTCACCTTCTAGCTTCGATTGACCATACATCCCTAAGGGTCCGACGGGGTCCTCTTCACGGTAAGGCGTGTTCGCATCGCCGGGAAAGACATAATCGGTTGAATAGTGGACGATACCCGCCTGAATCTTTTTAGCTTCTTCTGCAATCACACCGATGGCTTCGGCATTGATCCGATAGGCTTTGTCTTTTTCTTGTTCAGCCTTGTCAACGGCCGTGTAAGCCGCGGCATTCACAATGAGCTGAGGCTTAAGCTGTCTGATGACGCTTTTGATGGAATCAAAGTCTTCAAGATCTAGAAGGAGGTGGCTGTTTCTTCCAGTAACGGTGACGGATCCTAGTGGAGCTAGAGATCGTTTGAGTTCAAAAGCGACTTGTCCTTCACTGCCGATCAGCAGTATGTTCAAACCTACCATACAGAGAGGATTTCTTTAGGAAGATCTCTAAGTCTTAGGCCTTCTTTATCTTTTGTGGACAGCTCAGGTGTATCGATCGGCCAATCAATGCCAATATCAGGGTCATTCCAGGCAATGCTGTACTCCGATGCGGGGTGGTAAAAGCTCGTACACTTGTAAGCAAAGAGCGCCATGTCACTCGTTACACAAAAGCCATGGGCAAAGCCTTCGGGTACAAAGAGTTGGTGATGGTTCTCTTCTGAAAGATAGGTGCCATACCATTGCCCAAAGGTTGGAGAATCAGCTCTTACATCCACAGCGACGTCAAAGACTTCGCCCCGAAGGACGTAGACGAGTTTCCCCTGGGCGCCTGGGTTTTGGAAGTGAAGGCCCCTGAGAATGCCTTTTTTTGATAAGGACAGGTTGTCCTGTACAAAGTCCCGATTGAGTCCCGCTTCTGCATAACGGCGCTGATTCCAGCTCTCCTGAAAATAACCTCGCGCATCCCCGAAGACATCGGGCTTAATCAGCAGGACTCCAGCGAGATGGGTCTGTTCAATGATCATATGGGATGACCAAATTTCAGGAGACGGAGAAGATACTCACCGTAGTTACTTTTCCGTAAGGGCTCTGCTTGTGCTGCCAGCTGTTCCGAGCTGATCCAGCCCTGACCCCAGGCGATCTCTTCAGGACAGGCAATCTTAAGGCCCTGACGTTCTTCAATGGTCTGAATGAAGTTCCCGGCCTGGAGCAAGGATTCGTGGGTGCCGGTATCGAGCCAGGCGACGCCTCGCCCAATCTTTTCGACATGCAGTTGCTGCTGCTCGAGATAGATCTTGTTGATGTCGGTGATTTCAAGCTCACCCCGAACCCCAGGCTTTAAATGCTTGGCCATATCGAGGACCTGATTGTCGTAGAAATAGAGCCCTGTGACCGCATAATTGGATTTAGGCTCTTTGGGTTTTTCAACCAGTCCTATGACACGCCCTTCAGCATCAAATTCAGCCACACCGTAACGTTCTGGGTCATTGACCCAGTAACCAAACACCGTGGCGCCTTCTTCTCGTGCTGCGGCCCGTTTAAGGTCATCAGACAGACCATGACCATAGAAGATGTTGTCGCCAAGGATCAGACAAGACGGGTCCTTACCAACAAAGTCCCGTCCGATGATAAAGGCTTGTGCCAAGCCTTCAGGTTTTGGTTGCTGGGCGTATTGAATCGAAATACCCCATTGGCTGCCATCGCCCAAAAGATGCGTAAACATCGGTGCATCCTGAGGCGTTGTAATAATCAGGACGTCTTGAATGCCTGCCAGCATCAACACTGAAAGAGGGTAATAAATCATCGGCTTGTCATAGACCGGCAAGAGCTGTTTGCTGGTGACATGCGTTAAGGGGTGGAGCCGGGTGCCGGAACCGCCTGCGAGAATAATGCCTTTGGTTGAACGTGTGCTCATGATCTTTTTATTGGGTGAAATGCTTTCAGAGATTCTAGTCTGCAGACCCTAGGCGTTCGCCTCGGTAGCTGCCGTCCATAACTCTCTGACACCAGGTGTCATTATCGAGATACCACTGCACGGTCTTACGCAGCCCTGTTTCGAAGGTTTCCTGAGGTTCCCACCCTAGGGTGTTCTTGATCTTGGTGGCATCAATCGCATAGCGCATGTCATGCCCTGGGCGGTCTGTGACATAGGTAATGAGGTCGCGATAGCTCTGGCCATCCCCTTTAGGACGGAGCTCATCCAAGAGATCACACAGGGTATGCACTACTTCAAGATTGGTTTTTTCGTTGTTACCACCGACGTTGTAGACTTCGCCCGGGGTACCGGCTTCGAGGACGCGTTCAATCGCACGACAGTGATCTTCCACAAAGAGCCAGTCACGCACATTGGTGCCCGTCCCATAAATGGGTAGGGGCTTACCCTTAAGAGCGTTCATGATCATGAGGGGGATCAGTTTCTCAGGGAACTGGAAGGGCCCATAGTTATTGGAGCAGTTGGTGGTGAGAACGGGTAGGCCATAGGTATGAAAGTAGGCTCGAACCAGATGATCCGACCCTGCCTTTGAGGCAGAGTAGGGGGAATTGGGCTGGTAGGGTGTGGTTTCGGTGAATTTACCCGTGGGTCCTAAGCTCCCATAGACCTCATCGGTTGAGACGTGGAGGAAGCGGAAGGCTTTCTTTTCAGCTTCAGGCAAGCTACGCCAATATTTTCGAGTTTCTTCGAGTAACTGGAAGGTACCGAGGACATTGGTCTGGATGAAGGCTTCGGGTGAATCAATCGACCGATCCACATGGCTTTCAGCAGCAAAGTTCACGATGGCTGAGGGCTTATATCGCTCGAGTAAGTAATCAATTAGTGAAGCATCAGCGATCGATCCCAGAACAAAGGTATGGTTTGGATCATCTTCTATGGCGTCCAAGGTATCAAGATTCCCGGCATAGGTCAGGGCATCGAGATTGATGATTTCGTGGTGGTTCAGTCCGATTTGCCGCAAGACAAAATTACCGCCAATAAATCCAGCGCCGCCGGTTATAAGTATTGTCTTTGATTGTGCGTTCATCAGGCTCCACCTTTCCTTTGCATCATTCCTCTCCTAGGATTGTAGCCGATGATGGCCAAGCTCAGGAACAAGGCCAAGGCGCAAAAGGTATAGAAACACGACGTCAGATCAAATCGATTGTAAAGCGCAAATCGGATCAATTCGACGGCATGGGTAAATGGATTAAGGGTCGATATTCTATACAAAAGCTTGCTGGATTCTTGAATCTTCCATAAAGGATAAAGTGCGGTCGATAGGAAGAACATCGGAAAGATAACAAAGTTCATCACGCCAGCAAAATTCTCGAGTTGTTTAACGAAGGAAGACAGTAGTAGGCCCAATGAACCTAGCATGAGTCCAGATAGGATTAATGCGGGTAGTACGGTTAGGTAGCCAAGAAGCGGAGGTTCTATACCATAAAAATAAGCGATCAAAAGAAATACGTAGGCTTGAACCACCGAAACCAAAACACCCGCTAGAAGCTTGGATGTTAGAAGATACCAACGGGGCAAGGGGCTAACCAGCAAGGTTTTCATGCTGCCCATCTCTCGGTCGTAGACCATGGATAGCGAGCTTTGCATACCATTGAATAATTGCACCATGCCAACCAATCCAGGCGTTATATAGACTTCGTAGAGGATGTAGGTTTCATAGGGTGGAATGATGGCGACACCCAGTGTTGAGCGGAATCCAGCCGCAAAAATAAAGAGCCACATTAAGGGTCTTACCAAAGCAGAAACAAAGCGCTCACGCTGGTGGACAAAACGCAAAAGTTCTCGACCGAAGATACCGATCATTGCTCGGTAGTAATGCGAAAGGCTCATGTTGGTCCCCCCCGACGGGTCAGCACGCTGAATGCGGCGCCTATGCTGTCGGTCTCAGTGTCCGCCTGAATGGCGTCAATGGACCCTTGGGCTTTTATTGTGCCTGCGTCGATGATGATGAGTTGGTCATTGGGCTGGATTTCATCGATCAAGTGCGTGGTCCAGAGTACGGCGATCTCGCCTGAAGCGGCGAGTTGGTGAACATGGTTAACGATGCTTGATCGGCTCGGGACATCAAGTCCCACTGTGGGTTCGTCTAGGAGAAGGAGTCTCGGTTTATGAAGTAAGGCTCGCGCAATCTCAACGCGTCGACGGTGACCGCCATTGAGTTGTCTGACCTTTTCTTCAGACCGTTCCAAAATATTTTGACGTTCAAGCTCAGCATCAATCCTGAGGCTGGCTGCCTTCTTTCCCATGCCATAGAGTGCGGCATGATACTGCAGGTTCTGCCGAATGCTGAGATCTAGATCCAGGGTCGGTTGTTGAAATACGGTTCCTAGTTCAGCCAGTGCTTTAGATGTGTTATGTCTGAGGTTGTTTCCTGCAATATGAATGGATCCTTCGGGGCAATCAAACAAACCCGTGATCAGGGAGAACAGGGTTGTCTTCCCTGCTCCGTTCGGACCTAGCAGGATATTGCAGTGGCCGGTTTCAACCGAGAAGCTAACGTGATCAAGCGCATGTTTCTGGCCATATGCATAGGAGACGTCTTTAACGGTCAGTGCAGGTGTACTGTTTTTAACTAAAGTCATGGCTTGACCGCCACGCCCCATGGGTACTGCCCAACGGCTACAGATTTGGTGACTTTATGCGTTTCCAGATCAACAAGGGAAATATCGTTGCTCAAACCGTTAGTGGTGTAGAGATGTTGCTGGTCAGTGGAGAAAGCCAAATTCCAGACACGTTGGCCAACTAATAGGTATTCGATCACTTCCATTTTCTGTGCATCTATGACGGCGACACGATTAGAGGGTCCGAGCGCGACGTAAGCAAATCGACGGGCATGGTCAATTCGTATGCCTACAGGCTGAATTTTTTCTTGGGTGACGCCCGGAATGGAGAAGCTGATCTTCTTGATGACCTTCTTTGTCGTTACATCAATGACCGATATGTTTCCTGCTATTTCTGAGCTTACCCAGAGTTGTTGGCTGTCATAAGTGAATTCACAGGCCCTGGGTCTTGGATCGACCAAGGTGTTGTCAACAACGCTCAAGGTGTCGTGTTGGATCCAGTGAGCCATATTGGTGGTTTCGGATGTGCTGACAATCCAATGGCCGTCTGGGCTAACAGCAATGCCTTCTGGCTCAACGCCAACCGATAGGCTTTTGACGAACTTTTTGGATTCGACATCGATCACCGTAATGGCATTGTCGTTTTCATTTGAAACAAAAAGCTGTTTACCGTCCGGGCTAAGACTGAACGTTTCTGGGTCTTTGCCTGAGGGTAATTTTGCCGTGACTTTCAAGGTTTCAGTGTCGATCATTTTGATGGTGTCTTCATCACTGACCGCTACATAAAGGTATTTATAGTCTCGACTCAGAGCAATGCCGCGAGGTCTGTTCCCTATCTTTAGGGTTTTTATGAGTTTTCCTTGAATAGGGTCGACCATGGCAATGGCATTGTCTTTTTCAAGTGTCACAAAGAGGGTTTCAGCCTTTAGCTCGAATCCGATCATGAGGCCCATTAGAGCAAAACATGAAATAAGCTTCTTCATACTAGGTGCTTGTTGCGTTGGGAGCATCTTGCTATTTTCTCACGAAACCCTTCTTTTCTCTGTATTTCACTTAAAAGCCATTAAAACTAAAGGGTATGCGGTCTATTTTAAGTGACAAAGAAGGCCTAGAGGTCGATAATTGTGGGTTTTCTGGCAAAATCAGTACATGTGGTTTAAGAATCTCTGTTTGCTCCGTTTGAATGAGCCTTTCACAATCAGTGAAGAGCAATTGCAATTAGCTCTCGAAAAACGATCATTCCGCCATTGTACGAGTTTAGAGCCGGCCAGTGCGGGTTGGTTTTCACCCATTGGGAAAGATGGATTTCCCCTAGTTCATGGGAGTGGCGGCTATTTGATGCTGTGTCTTCAGAAAGAAGAAAAGGTGATTCCTGCCGGAGCCATTAATGACCTCGTCCAGGAAAAGGTCCTACATATTCAGTTTACTCAAAACCGGCCCGTTCGAAGAAAAGAGCGCGAAACGATCCGTGAGGAAGTGCTGCAGGATATGCTGCCAAGAGCTTTTACCCAAAGAAGGCGCACCTACGCTTACATCGATGTGAAAGATGGCTGGTTGGTAGTTGATAGTTCAAGCCCACGTAAAACTGAAGATTTTGTCTCGGTTTTGCGTCAAACCTTGGGCAATTTATCCGTTAGCCCACTGTCAACCAAAGAGCGGCCCAGTCTGGTGATGACGACCTGGTTACTTCCGGGGGCCGATCTTCCCAGCGGTATTACACTTGAAAGTGAGTGTGAGCTCCGTTCACCCGGCGAAGACGGTAGCATCATTCGTTGTCGTCGTCATGATCTGGATGTGCCTGAAATTCAGAATCACGTTTCGGCCGGAAAGGAGGCCATAAAACTGGCTTTAACCTGGGATGACCGACTGTCTTTAGTGATCGATGATGCCCTTAATTTACGCCGGATTAAGTTTCTTGATCTCATTCAGGAGGCGGCGGCTGAAATTGAAACCGACGATGATGCGCAACGCTTCGATACGGATTTCGCAATAATGACTCTTGAGTTATCCAGATTCTTCTCGAGTTTGATCCCGATGTTCGGCGGGGAAAACTCGGACCGTACTTAAGCTTAGGTAACGTAAACATGCTTCAACAATGTCTAAAATGGAAAAGTGCTTTTTTATTCCGGTTTAATTTTTCCGTAGTATTTCTTACCGCACTGGTGGTAAACGGTGTTTACGCTGAAACATTTCCTCTGCCACAGCCAGGGGAGGATCTGATAGGGCAGATACGCCATACAAAAGCACATCAGGAAGATACCCTGATTGATATCGCGCGGCGATTCAGTGTGGGGCAGGACGAAATGATGATGGCGAATTCCAACGTCGATCGTTGGTTACCTAGAGAAGGAACCGATGTTTTGATCCCACAGGAATATATTCTCCCGGATGCGCCGCACTCGGGTGTGGTGGTTAATATTCCTGAAATGCGTCTTTACTACTTTCCCGTCAAGGTAGCGCCGCCATCGGTCAAAAAGCCGGTCTCAAAGCCTATGGTACAGAAGTCAGCGACCAAAACGTCAGTAGGTAAAGTCCAACCGAATGGTGCTGGGGCTAAAGCAAAAGGCAAGACGGTTACAGTTGTTCCTGCTAAACACGTCGCGGCTCCCCCCCCTCCGCCTCCACCGGTTGTCCAAGCGCCAGACACCGTTGTGTCTTCGGCGGAAGTTATAACCTATCCTGTGAGTATGGGGCGGATGGACTGGAAAACACCCATAGGAAAAACCTCAGTGGTGCGTAAACAAAAAGATCCTTCTTGGACACCTCCTGCCTCTATTAAGCGTGAACATGCGGCTAAAGGGGATCCATTGCCGGATGTGGTGCCTCCTGGTCCGAACAACCCTCTCGGTAAATACGCAATGAGTCTCGGGGTTTCCGGTTATCTGATTCATGGTACCGATGCGCCAAAATCAGACGGTATCGGCATGCGTGTCACTCATGGTTGTATGCGTATGTACAACGAAGATATTGAAAAGCTGTTTCCACTCATTCCGGTGGGTGCTCCAGTTTATCTGGTTAATCAGTCAGTAAAGTTTGGATGGAGGGGGGGTGTTCTCTACATGGAAGTGAGTCAGCCACTTGATGAAGATGTCGGTATTCCGCCTCATGATGTAGATTTGGACCTCACTAAAGAGCAGCAGGCGCGTGAAGATGCCAAGCGCACGAGCTACCTGACGCGACTCGCAATGGCAGGTTTAGAGAAGCAAAGAGCAAGCAAAGGAGAGGTTGAAGTGCGGATGGAAAAAGTCCGTCTGGCACTTGAACGACCCACGGGTATCCCCGTTGCTATTGGTGGGCAAGGAACAGGATGGGAGTCTGCGGTAGCCGGTTCCACAGGCATTGCCCCCCCACCGAAACCTAAATTGACGGATGACAGCGCGCTCAGTCCTGCGCCTGCGCCCAGATCAAGAACGAGGTCAGAATCGCCCGAGGGGGCCCCACTGGATGATCAGGGTACATCAAGCTACGGTGGTGTTTCAGAAGAGCCGCCACAGCAAAGACCTTCGACTCAAGGACGTGTGACAACGATGCCTTATGGTCAAGAGTCTTCAGGGACGCCTTCAGGACCCTCGTCATATGGTTCTTACGCCTATCCACCTTCAGGAGCTAGGAAGTCCTCTGTGAAGACGGCCCCATATGGCGCCGAATCGAACAGCGAAACAGACCCTGAAGAAGAGTAGACGTTCATGCCGGAGGGCGGTAGCCCTCTGGCATCTCAGAAGAACCGCCGAATAAAAACTTTTCTCTCTCCTTCGCTAAGAAGGTCTTTGCTTCGGCTTCGAATGGCGTTAAACGATGCTCATTGATCAGCATCGTCTGTAGTTTTAACCATTCCTGCCAAGCTTCCTTTGAAACGTGGTCATAGATCCTTTGCCCGATGGCTCCTGGGAATGGAGGCTTCTCGAGACCCTCTGCTTCCTTTCCGGTACGTGAACAAATAATCGTGTGAGTCGTCATGCTGAGATCCTTTTTTTGCTTTAAGGGGGATTAGATACCGATCATGGTGAGCTTTCAAGGTCGATAATCAGTGATCTTATTGGGGTCGGTACTTGTAAGGCCTTGCTAGGCCAGCTCCAATGCCCTATCTCCTCGCTTCTTGCGAATCCTGAAGATGATAACTGGATCACGGCTGCAGTGTATTCAAGTTGGTAGTGGGAAAAACGATGTTTTCTGGTCGGTAGTATACGAACCGCGGGGTCAATGATGCATTTCGAGGCACACCAGTCATTCAAACTGTCGATAGTCTCAAACTCAGGGAAGCTGTGAAGTCCGCCCCAAATGCCTTTGTGAGAGCGCTTTTCTAACCAAATCTGACCTTCCCTGTTTTTAAGAATCATCATGAAAATATGACGGGTGGGTTGGGTTTTTTTTGGCTTTGGCTTTGGAAGGAGGTCGGTGAGGCCTTGCTTAAAAGCAATACAACCAGGGGCAATAGGGCAAACCGCACACTTGGGTTTGTGTTTAACGCACACCAGAGCACCCAAGTCCATCATGCCTTGGTTAAAGGCTTGAATGTTTTTTGTTGGCGTCAATGAGTCAACGATTAGCCAAAGTTCTTTAAGCGTTTTGGTTTCACCCGGCCAACCTTGGATTCCCGCATATCGACAGAGTACGCGTTTTACATTGCCATCGAGGATGGGCGCTCGGATATTCATGCCTAGACTGAGAATGGCGCCCGCTGTGGAGCGGCCAATGCCAGGGAGTGTTTCTAGGGTCTCAGGATCTCTAGGGAAAATTCCTGAGTGATCATCACGGATCCTTGAAGCTGTCGCATGAAGGTTTCTGGCTCGAGCGTAGTAGCCGAGACCTGCCCAGTATTCGAAAACTACATTTACATCTGAGTTAGCGAGTGCCTCCACATCAGGAAACCGTTCCATGAAGCGAAGGTAATAGGGTATGACTGTGCTTACTTGTGTTTGCTGTAACATGATTTCCGAAACCCAAACCTTATAGGCTGAGCGGTCATTCTGCCAGGGTAGGTGTTTTCGCCCCTTTTGATCGTGCCATGTAATTAGTTGGTTTCTGAAATCATCTATAAGCATCATTGTGCAGATTTTATAGCGGTGAGCGTTGTCTGCCCAGTATGGCAATACTCAATGTTAGAATTTAAGCTTTACTAAGTTAAAGAATCGATCCATGGATGTGTTAAATCCTTGTGCCTGCTTTTCTGGTCAGATGTATGGTCAGTGTTGTGGGCCGTTTTTGGATAGACAGCAATTGGCTCCAACGGCGGAAACTTTAATGCGTTCTCGATTTAGTGCATTTCAGTTGCGTGATGTGGCCTACCTAAAAGATACCTGGGATCCCATAAAAAGACCTAAGCAGTTGGACTTCTCCAAGGATGAGCGGGCGTGGTCGGCCCTTGAGGTTGTATCTACCATCGGGGGCCAAGTACAGGACGAAAGGGGTGTTGTTGAGTTCAAGGCTAGATATGAGCTTGGAGAAGACACCTATCTTTTTCATGAAATAAGTCGTTTTAGCCGCCAGAATGGCCAATGGTTCTATCTGGACGCCACTTTTCCATATCATGGAAAGATCGCTCATCGGGGTGAATGGCTAAAAAATGCGCCATGCCCTTGTGGCAGTGGAAAAAAATACAAGAAATGTTGCGGCTGAACAGAGACCAATCACTTGTTAGAATGATCACCAGTCTAAAGTTAAGAAAAGGCTTTCGGGGCGCACACAGGAGAAGAGATGTCGGACATTGAAATTGCTCGTCAGGCGAAGTTGTTGCCAATTATTGATCTCGCAAGAGAAAAATTAGGTATTCCTTCCGACCAGCTTGACCCTTACGGCCATTTTAAGGCCAAGCTTTCCCTGGATTACGTCAAATCCCTAGATGCTCGTCCCAACGGCAAACTGATTCTGGTTACGGCGATCAGTCCAACGCCCGCAGGTGAAGGAAAGACCACGACAACCGTGGGTTTGGGCGATGCGCTCAATCGGATCGGAAAAAAAGCGGTGATGTGTCTCCGTGAACCCTCACTAGGCCCATGTTTTGGAGTTAAGGGCGGCGCGGCGGGGGGAGGGTATGCCCAAGTTGTGCCGATGGAAGACATCAACCTTCACTTTACGGGAGACTTTCATGCCATCGGAGTGGCGCATAACCTCCTCTCAGCCTTGATCGATAACCATATTAACCACGGGAATGCACTAGACATTGATCCACGGCGGATACAGTGGAAGCGTGTTGTCGATATGAATGATCGAGCCTTAAGGAAAATTGTGGTCGGTTTGGGGGGAACACCGAACGGATACCTCCGAGAAGATGGGTTCGATATTGTGGTGGCCTCTGAGGTGATGGCCATTCTGTGTTTAGCCAATGATCTTAAGGATCTTAAGTCACGTTTGGGTCGCATTATCATCGGTTATAAATCGGATGGTAAGACAGCCGTTTATGCAAGCGATCTAAAGGCGCATGGGGCTATGGCCGCCTTGCTTAAGGATGCGATAAAGCCCAATCTGGTTCAGACCCTTGAAAATAACCTTGCGATCATTCATGGCGGGCCATTTGCAAATATTGCTCATGGCTGTAATACGGTCATGGCCACCAAAACAGCACTGAAATTAGCTGATTATGTGGTCACAGAAGCAGGGTTTGGGGCTGATCTAGGCGCAGAAAAATTTATCGATATTAAATGTCGAATAGCCGGTCTAAACCCTGAGGCTGTTGTATTAGTGGCTACAGTAAGAGCATTAAAATTTCATGGTGGCGTTAAGAAAGAAGATCTGAATAAGGAGGACCTTAATGCCCTTGAGCGAGGTCTTGCGAATCTTGAAAAACATGTCAGGAACATCCAAGATCATTACCATCTGCCGTGTTTGGTTTCTATTAATCACTTTACCTTTGATTCGGTTGCCGAGATCGAGCTTTTGGTTCGTTACTGTGAATCACTTGGCGTTAAGGCCGTTGTAGCCAAACATTGGGCCTTGGGAGGCGAGGGTGCCGAAGATTTAGCCTCTGCAGTAGTCGATCTTATTGATCATCAAGCAGGGCGGCATCATTTTGTATACCAAGATGATGTGAGTTTGTGGCAGAAAGTTGAAGCGATTGCGACTAAAATATACGGTGCGGCCACCATCAGCGCTGATCCAAAAGTAAAGCAGCAGCTAGATCAATGGAGCCAAGATTACCCGGGTTATCCAGTCTGTATGGCTAAAACACAAATGTCTTTTTCAACCGATGCAACGGCTAAAGGTGCACCGAAAGGACACAATGTCCATATCCGTGAGGTTCGCTTGGCAAACGGTGCTGGATTCGTGGTTGCAGTCGCTGGCGATATCATGACCATGCCAGGTCTTCCAAAGATACCGGCCGCCGAGTTGATTGATGTCGACGACAACGGGCAAATTATTGGGTTATTTTGAGATCGATGAAATGTCGCAATGAACGATTTTCGGATAAAGTACCCATGTATCTTGGATGCAGCGATTCTGATTTGAGTGATCGCTACTGTTTTCAAGGGTGTTCTGAAGATGAAAGGCTAATAAAGCCTTACGGTTTTTCGCAAGAGCCTTTAAGATAGACAAAAACATATTAATCGGAGGTGAAGGAATGGCTACTGGACATCAAATTTGGATTGCAACGGCTTTGATTCTTGGTTCAACGCACGCTTTTGCAGGTGCTGGCGATGAAAAATATCCAGCCTACGAGTTTAAGCCAACCATAATTTATAGTAACCCGGAGTTGATTGCTCAACTATCCGGTGCAACGGCAGGTTCCCCAGGCTCCTCTTCAGTGAGCCAGTCTTCTCCTGCCCCGACGGGGACTTTTGACCCAAAGTACCCAGTTGCTTATTTTGTGCCCTCTGTTATCTATCCTGTTAAATAATTGAAGGGGAGATCGCGGCCGGGCTTATTGCCCGGCTGCGGGTTTTTTTATGAACCACCGGCACGTTTTACGGTGTAGCCAAGACGGGTCAACTCTTCGATGATGATTGACCGGTGATCGCCTTGGACTTCTATGAGGCCGTCCTTAACGGTTCCACCCGAGCCGCATTTCTGCTTCAATTTCTTTCCTAATTCCACGAGTGCGGTGTCATTTAATGGCAGCCCTTGAATCACCGTTACCCCCTTACCCTTACGGGCTTTGGTTTCCAGCCGAATCCTAACGATCCCGTCAGTAGGTGCCAATGTTTTGGTCTTAAGGTCCTTTTGGCAGCTACAACTCTTAATGGCCTTAAGGCACGTTGGACACATACGTCCGAATTCGGTTGAGTAGACAGGACCAGATGGAAGACTGGATTTCGTGTTCATAGGGGATTGTGATGATTATGGTGTCTTGCTTTTTGTGTTTGCCCACTGCATGAGATCGGGGCGTGATTTTAGGGCGTAATTGCGGATTCCTCTGAAAAGAGCTCGCGCGAGTTTATCCTGGTGACGGTCGTCACAGAGTTTGATCTCTTCTAGTGGGTTAGTTATGAAGGCCGTTTCTACCAAAATGGACGGAACATCCAGTGATTTGAGCACCATAAAGCCGGCCTTCTGGATCTCTCGGTTATGGACTGGGAATTCTTTTGACAAGGCATCCATGATGAAACTCGCAGCCGTATCGCTGGCTTCTTGGTTGGCGTTTTTGGAGAGATCAACCAAAACAGAAGCGAGTACCTTGTTATGATTCTTTAGCTTGACGCCGTCAATTTCAGCGCTATTTTCTCGGTCGGCCAAATACCGAGCCGCTTCGCTTGATGCGCCGTTTGCAGAGAGAGTGAATACGGAGGAGCCTTCTACATTGTCGGCTTGGTAAGCATCGGCGTGGAGCGATATAAAAAGATCGGCTCGGGCTTTTCTGGCAATGGAGGCACGTTGTTTCAGATCAACAAATTGATCGCCTCTCCGAACCATGACGTCGCGGAGTGTTGGTTCTCTATGAATCATTCCTGCGAGTTTGCGCGCCGTTGAGAGGACCACATCTTTTTCGTATTTGCCGCTCGGACCTATCGCCCCAGTATCCTTGCCGCCATGGCCTGCATCAATAACTACCACAAAGGGCTTTGCAGGTAAGTGACTGCCTGTTTCCGGCTCTTTTGCACACAAACTATGAGCCATCAGTAAAGGCAGCACCAGGAGGGCCAGCTGTTCGAGTGTCGTTCGGAGTCTCATGACGGAAGTTAGATGCTTTCTGATTCTCGGGTCAGTTCTATAGGATATCCGTGTTCGATTTCTTGGAGAGCTTTCACTATTTTAAGGCCCTTTAGCGTTTGACTGCTAAACCTCACCGAACGACCGGGCTGTTTGATCGTCAAAGTAATATCAATATCTGGGATGGGCAATTGTCCCTCCCCACGTTCTGGCCACTCGATCAGGCACACAGAATCGGAGCGAACATAGTCACGAATCCCGATCCACTCCAGTTCCTCAGGATCATTCAGTCGGTAAAGGTCAAAATGAAAGAGGTCAAGGCCATTACAGAAGTATTCCTCAACTAGAGTGAATGTCGGGCTTTTTACAGGCCCCATGTAGCCAGAAGCTCGTAAGAGGCCTCTGACTAATGAGGTTTTTCCTGCGCCTAGGTTGCCGTGGAGGAAGATGAGCAGGCCGTTGCTGTCGATTTGCTTAAATAAATGCGCTCCACAAGCAAGTGTAGAGGCTTCATCGTCTAAGGTGAGTGTCAGATTTTCGACTAAGGGCGGGCTAAACATCTAAGCTTCTGTTGGCTGAGGGTTATTCACGAGTTGTCGGATCCATGGCATGAGATCAAGGGGGAGGAGGCCAATTTCTCCTTGAGTAGCGGCGAGATCGCCTGCTTTGCCATGCAGCCATACGGCTTTTGCAGCCGCTTCTAGTTGTGGAAGTCCTTGAGCGATCAGGGCTAGGATGATACCGGTTAAAACATCGCCCATACCTCCTGTGCCCATTCCAGGGTTTCCCGTGGTTGAAATAAGAGGAATTCCTTGCTGTCCAACAATAAGGGTGCCAGAACCTTTAAGGACAATGACCCCGCCGTATTTTTCTTGCAGTTTATAGGCTGCCTTTAATCGATCGGATTGGATGGACTCTGTTGTGACGCCAAGTAAACGTGCTGCTTCACCCGGATGCGGCGTTAATACCCAGGTATCCCGTCTTAATGGTTTTTTAGCTAATAGATTTAAAGCATCAGCATCCATGACCTGAGTTAATGGGTGATCAACCAGTGTGTCAAAAATCATTTGGCCCCATAGGCCCTGTCCTAAGCCTGGGCCTAAGGCCAGAACGTCTGCCTGCCTGAGAAGAGGCTCTAAATCGCCAGGACAATCAACTCCATGACACATGAGTTCTGGGCGTTGCAGATTGAGTGTTGCCGCATGTTGGGATCGAGTGGCGATACTGATAAGACCCGAGCCAGCACGGCCAGCCGCTTCGCCTGAGAGACGGACCGCTCCGCTAAACCCAAGATCACCCCCAACAATCAGCCCATGGCCATAAGTCCCTTTATGTCCCGAGCGCGAACGCTTAGGTAGCAAGGTTGAAGGCGTGGTGAGTAATTGAGCAGTGGGGGTAACTTCATGCGATGCTTTCCCTTGAGTGCCAAGGGAACTAAACATGATCTGACCGGCATATTCTGGCCCATCGCCCGTAAATAGACCTTGTTTTAAGCCCATAAAGCAAACGGTAAGGTCCGATTTCACGGCGATGCCCATCACCGCGCCTGTAGTTGCATTAAGACCTGAGGGAAGGTCAATAGAGATGACCGTGCGTTTTCTGGATTGCTGAGGAGAACAGTGCTGTCGATACCGATTGATGGCTTGGATTGTATCGAAGGCCAAATCAGCAACGGAGCGATCGAGTCCAGTGCCCAGTAAAGCATCGACCAGAACTTCCGTTCCCTCGAAGTCATGCGGAATGAAGTTGAGTGTTTCTCCACCAGCGATTTTGAAGGCCTCATAGGCGGTCAGCGCATCACCCTTAAGAAGACTGGGGGATACGATAGGGTAAACCCTAACATCCCAGCCTTGTTGATGGGCTAGCCTAGCTACGATGTATCCATCTCCTCCATTGTTTCCACCACCGCAAACAGCGGATAAGGTCCTAGCGTTTGGTTTTGCTTGGCAAATGGCCTCAAAAGCCACTGACCCAGCTCGTTCCATAAGTTCGATTCCAGGAATACCCAAAGCATCAATGGCAAAGCGATCGATCTTTCTAACCTCTTCGGCACCAAAAAGCGCCGTTGGAAAGGATGGGTTGTCGTCTGGCACCATCAAAAAATATCCATTTCTCAGGGAAATCTCTAGGAACCGGCGAAGGCTTTGGATTAGGAGGAAAAGCCGGTTATTCTTGTGTTCCTTTATTGTCCTCTAATCCATCTCTCTACGCCAGATCATGCAGACTCATGGCCTTGACTACTCCCAGCTTGCTGAGTGCATCCGCACATGGGGCCAAGAGCTTGGTTTTCAGCAAATCGGTTTTGCCAATATCGATCTTGCCGATGCCGAAAATTGGCTGAATCAATGGATAGAAAAAGGCTTCCACGGTGAAATGGGGTATATGGAACGCCATGGTTCAAAAAGGACCCGGCCAGAATATCTGGTTGAGGGTACGGTGTCCGTGATCAGTGCTCGGATGAATTATTTGCCCGAAGAACGAGAAGCCATGAATACACGACTTGAGGAGTCTACCCAAGCCTATATATCTCGTTACTCACTAGGCCGTGATTATCACAAGTTGATGCGCCAGCGTTTGCAGATGCTTGCAGACAAAATAACCTCAGCAATAGGCCCATTTGGTTTTCGAGTGTTTACTGACAGCGCGCCTGTGATGGAAAAAGCTCTCGCTGAAAAGGCGGGCCTCGGATGGATTGGTAAACATACAAATCTCATCAACAAGGAAGCGGGTTCATTTTTCTTCCTAGGCGAAATTTACACAGACCTCCCTTTGCCTCTTGATCATTCGGTCGATAACCATTGTGGTAGCTGTAAGGCATGTATTGACTGCTGCCCGACTGCGGCTATTGTGTCTCCTTATCAGTTGGATGCGAGACGATGCATCTCCTATTTAACTATTGAGTTGAAGGGGGCAATCCCTCTTGAGTTCAGGTCAGCGATTGGAAATAGAATCTACGGTTGTGACGATTGTCAGTTGGTTTGTCCATGGAATCGTTACTCTAGCCTGACTGAGGAGTTGGATTTTTTGCCAAGACATCAACTGGATCGTACTTCTTTGGCCGAAGTTTTTCTTTGGGATGCAGAGACGTTTTTTAATAAAACGGAAGGCTCTGCTATACGGAGGATTGGATACGAAGCATGGATTCGCAACATAGCGATTGCTCTGGGTAATGACGTCCCTAGCGAAGAGTGCATGCAACTGCTTTCAACGCGTCTTGAAGATACCTCTACGCTCATCAGAGAACATGTTCTCTGGGCCTATGAAAAGCAGCGGCAAGGCCTGTTGAGTCATAACGGTCAGGATACTTAGTCTGACGTAGCTCAAATATTAGTTTGTGCTGATTGAGTGTGGCGCTATGATGGCTTCAAGTAAATACCAAGTGTGTTTCTTAATTAAAGAGAGTGTCTTTCATCAGCCCCTTAGATAGCTCAAAAAAACAAGATCACTATGTGAAGAGAGGGATATATGAAAAAGAACATTGATCTGTCGCGTCGTCGCTTTATGCAAAGAACGGGAATGGGTCTCTTGGCTGCTACGGCTGTCCCAGCCTGGTTGAATGCCATGGAGATGGGCAAGGCTTCTTCACTCTTGGGTAACCAGCCTAACCCAAATTTTAAACCAGACGTAGAAATCGATCTGGTAGCCCAGCGGGATGTGGTTTCTATATTGCCCGGAAAGGGGACGGCTGTTTTTTGCTACCGAGCCCATCTGGTTAAGGGCCCTAAAGAGACGGTTATGGAGATCCCTGGAAGTTATCTCGGGCCGATATTTAGGCTCTATAAAGGGCAACAGGTTCGAATTAATTTCCATAATAAGCTTCCTGAGCCCAGTATTACTCATTGGCATGGATTGCATGTTTCTCCAGAAACAGATGGTCATCCAATGTATGCCATTGCTGAAGGGGGTGTCCGTGTATATGAATTCGAGGTTCTCAATCGGGCGGGGCTTAATATTTACCACCCGCATCCACACGGTGCAACGGCCACTCAGGTCTATTACGGCTTAGCGGGAGGGCTCATTGTTAACGATCAGGATGAAGCTCGTCTCGAGTTGCCTTCTGGTGAATATGAGATTCCTGTTGTAATTCAGGATCGTCGTTTCGACAGCCAGAATCAGTTGCTTTACGGAGCGTCGATGCATGATCGTACAATTGGGTTCTATGGTGACCGTATTTTAGTGAACGGTCAGGTAGACGTCAGTATGGATCTTGCGAGCACAGCTTACCGTCTTCGTATGATTAACGGTTCCAATGCCCGTATCTATAAACTTGCCTGGAGTGACGGCTCTCCCTTGACTGTAATAGGTGTCGATGGAGGTCTGCTTGAGGTCCCAGAGACTAAACCTTATGTCATGATGGCGCCTGGGGAAAGGCTGGATGTCTGGGTCGACTTCACGGGACGAAGCAAGGGTTCTGAAGTGGCGCTGAAGAGCTTGGCCTTCAAGGGCGTTCTACCCAAGATGGCCGAAAACAGGATGCATGGAGGTGGTGGTCACGGAATGGGTATGATGGGTGGTGGTTTACCCGTGGGTAGCGAGTTTAATATTTTGAAGATTCGTATTGTTCGCGAAGTAAATGAGGCCCCGAGGCTACCTTCCCACTTATCGTCATACACTCAACATAGCGTTTCAGATGTTGCTAATCCGGACCATCCTATTCCAATCGGTATTTCTGAAGGACCTAACGCGATGCTATTGAACGGGCGTCCTTATGCTTTCAATGATGTGCAGTCAAATGAACGGATTCCAGTGAATACGTTGCAATTGCTCGAAATCTTTCACGCGCATGGTGGGCATGGAGACGGTGGTGTTAATGGCCAAGAGATGGAAGGTCAATCCAAGGGGATGTCCGCCATGGGCGGTGGTATGAATATGATGGGAGGTAACATGGCCATGATGTTCTCCATGGCGCACCCCATACATATTCATGGGCAGCAGTTTCAGGTGATCAGTCGTTCTTCGGCTTCTACAGACCCAGAGGGCTATGCAAGCGTGAAGGAGGGCCTAATCAGTTCAGGTCTCAAAGATACCGTTCTGGTAATGCCCGGTGAGAGAGTGAAAGTAATTAAACCGTTTCAAGACTTTAAAGGTCTGTTTATGTATCACTGCCATAACCTTGAGCATGAGGATATGGGGATGATGCGTGAGTTCGAAATTTATTAGTAGGGAACATGCATTCTGTCACGCTCCTTCACTCTGGATAGCTGAGGAGCGGATGGACATCAATTGACGTAGGCATCAATCGTGTTGAGGTCCCTTTACCGCTTGATCTTTCGTGAAATGGCCGTGAACAGCTTTTCCATTTCGGCGTAATTTATTGGTTTGGTGATAAAGAAATCGAATCCAACGTTACGGGCCTTCTGTTGATGTTCTTCCGATCCTAGTCCAGTACAGGCAACGAGCTGTGTGTGTTTTGACCATGAGCACTCCCGTATTTTCAGGCAGAACTCGTAACCATCCAGTTCTGGCATCAATATGTCGATAATCATGATGGCGGGCTTATATTCAATGGCCTTGTCGAGGCCATCAATTCCGTTATACGACGAGATAACGTCGAAATCCCACAGTCTAAAAACCATACTAAGAGCGTCGGTAAAGTCTTTGTTGTCATCAACAACCAAAACCACTGGGTTCTTAGTGTGCACGGTCTTGTTGCTATCTGCTAAGTTCGGCTCGGTTTCCCAAGCGGATAGATAGGAATAAATAGACGCCAGCTGAATTAATTCAGCTGCTGATGTGAGTCCAAGCTTTTCAATGATGCTTTTTCGATGATTATTAACGGTGAAAACGCTGATCTGTTCGATACGAGCAATTTCTTTGGTAGGCATTCCTTGACCCACTAGGGCAAAGATTTGCTTTTCCTTCGTGGTAAGTGTCGTCTTAACTTTTGTTCGTAGACTTTCTGCAATCGACAAGTAGAGACCTTTTATCCTTTTGACCGGCGCCTATCTGCATGGGAGCATTCTAGAGGCTTGCTGTACTCGATGGCTATTTCACTGATTCTTATGATGTGATGATACTCAGATAACAAGAAGAAGTACTTAGTTAGTTCTGGCTATCGTCTGCTCTACAGTCCCCAAGATGCTGAGCTATCATCGATTATGATCAGATCTGTCTGATAGTAGGGTCTCCAATTGTTCTATTTTAATCGGTTTGATGAAGTGTTCATCAAAGCCAGCCTCAGTTGACTTCTGTTTATCGGTGTCCTGTCCCCAACCGGTCAAGGCGGCAATGAAGAGGTGTTTACCCCAAGGCGCTTGTCTCATTCTTCTACAGGTTTCATAGCCGCTCATAATGGGCATTCCTAGGTCCATTAAAATGATATCTGGATCTAACTCTTCTGCCATATTGATGGCCATTTCGCCGTTATAAGCTGTTTTTGTGGTACATCCCATCGCCTTCAGTACTTCAGTGAGAGCGTTTGCTGCGTCGGTATTATCATCGACGATCAGCACTTTAAGAGAGACATTAGTGGTTGTTGTCTCTATTTCACATGGTGGAGATTGAATGGCTTCCTTAAGCAATGGGAGCGTCACTGTGAATGTACTGCCGAATGCTTCACCATCACTAAAAGCTTCAATGGTCCCCCCATGCATTTTAATGAGTTGCTGACTTAAATAGAGTCCAATCCCCAGTCCATCGTTTGACCAAGAGAGAGGGTGCTTCACTTGAGTAAAGAGGTCAAATACCTGATGGAGTGAATCGGGTTTAATCCCAATGCCGTTATCCTTAATAACGATGATGGCATGGTTACTGTCCTTCGCCCTTACCACCTCAATTGAGACTTTTCCTTTGGGTGGCGTAAACTTCGCCGAGTTATTGAGAAGGTTTGAAATGGCCTGGGTGAGCCTTACGGAGTCACCATTAATGAGTAGAGTTTCGGTTGGGAAAGTTGCTGACAGTTCAAGCCGAGCATGTTCAATTTTCGGTAGACTGAATTGCAATGCAAGGTCAAATACTGTTCTAAGGTCCACGATCTCTTTGTTGAGCTTGATCAAACCACGAGAAATACGGGAAACATCCAAAAGGTCATCAACTAATCTGGTCAGGTGATTCACTTGTCGCTCTATGGATTGGTAACTCCATCTAAGTTGTTCTGTATTTAGATCCCCTTTTATTAGTAAATGGCTGGTTAAAGACAATGGAGCCAGTGGGTTTCTGAGTTCATGGGCCAACAAGGCTAGGAACTCATCTTTACGTCGATCTGTTTCCTCAAGCTGCGCAAGGTATTCGGAGCGTTCTGATGCAACTGCTTTTATCTGAGTAATATCACTGCATATCCCTCGCATAAGAATAGGCATATTAGGCTCGTCCCTGTAAGCGCGCCCTTTGGCTGATATCCAATGAATGGCCCCATCCTTCCAGACCACGCGGTATTCTGCTTCATAAAAGGATTCGTTCGCTATAGCTTCATCAATGGCGCTCGAAACCAGGGCCTGATCCTCAGGATGAATAACCTGGAAGATCTCATTCAGGTTATAAAATGGCGCAGAGGCCAAGTCGAAAATTTTAATCAGCGTCTCTGATACTTCAACGCGTTGGGTTTCCACGTTCAGAGACCATACCCCCAAGCTGGCGCCCTCCATAGATAGTTTCAGTTCATCTTTACTGTGTTTTAGGAGTTCTGTCAGTTGCTGGAGTTCGATGGTTCGTTCATTGACTCTGTTTTCTAGAGTCTTATTGAGTTCCTGATAGCGGTCCCTAACCAAACGGTGGTTCTCAACTTCTGTGCGTAAGATGGCATGAGTTTGCTCATGGGCCATAATTCGACGTTCCAATTGAATGTTCAAGACCTGAAGTTGTTTGTGGCTTGGCAATGTCAGCGCATATTTGGCCATCGGCCATAAATACACGGCCGTTATGATCGAAATAAGGGCGGTGAATCCTTTCAGATAACCCTGGATCACGTAGTCTGGGTGCCAGAGAGTCCAAATATCAACAAGATGAGTAGTGCCGCAAGCTAAGATAAACGCCGCAAACAAAATCAATATCGATGGAGGAAATAGGTCTCTGCGTTTATGACAGAAGTAAACAAGAACAAATGGAATGGAAAAGTACGACAGAGTAATGATCGCATCGGAAGCAATGTGGAGATATAAAAGGCCTTTGTTCCAAAGAAGGCAGTAGCCATGCGGGACAAAGTTATCTGAGGCCACAAATTCAAATCCCTTAAACATGTTTGTCTTCCTAAGCCTAGAATCTATTGGCCGAGCATTCGTTAAGCAACAGTTTTTTTAATTCTCGATCGAAGTATGAACGCTTGTTTGACTGAATTATACGATATGGCAATTCTTGGCCAGGTTCTGCAGTGGTTGCTATACGGTTCGTGTCTTTCTATGAAAAAAATTTAGGTATTGCGCGGAAGAGAAAATGTGAGTCTGGATTCATAGATTTGAAATCTTTTTGCACTAGGATCTCTGGTTTTTTATAACCCGTTGACACAGATCCGCTCATGCTATTTCTAAGAGTCTTGCAATCCATCTTTGTTGCTCTGAGTTTTGATGTCATGGGGTCAGATTTCTGGGGGGATCGTGGATACCATTACTTTATTGAACGTCTACCTAATGTATCCTCTGAAGAGATGAATCGTCTTACAAGCCATTACTCAGATGACATCGTGATGCGCATGGGGCTTGATATCAACCATCTTCGTACACCCGGATTTTCAGATCTTGATCCGGTTCTCAATCGTGCAGCCAAACAGGGCCTAGGCATTCTCGATTTATTTACCCTTGAAGAATTCTCGGCCTCTTCTTCGACCGCGCTGCTTATTGATGGAGAAACCCTTGAGGCCATTAATAAGCGTTATGACTTGAATAGTGTATGGGTCATCTTGGCTGAATCTAAGTTACCAGATCATCGTCCGATTAAGATGAGCTATTTAATACTCGGTCAGGGCAAATTGATTATAGGCTACCCTCACAGGGCCCCTGTCGATGTTGTGGTTGACGGAGAAGCTATGGAGTATCAGTACAACCCATTCATTACTGCAAAGGTAGTCAACGAAGGCGATCATGTGGGTTTATTTGCCGTGAAAACACTTGATTCGCCCAAGGGTCCCTTCGGCTCCTTTCATGGTCCTATGGGGTCTGTGATTGTGTCATATGAGGTCAAAGGGGATAGTATTCTCGTGACCTATAACCTGCTTATGGATCAGCAAACTACAGTCGACAAAAAACCAATCGTAGTGAAACACTAAATAACTCGAACCGGATAGGCTGCCTCTGCTCCTGAGGCAGCCTCATTGAACTATGATGTAGGGATGGGTTTATAATTCGTGGATTCTATCAGTGGGCGGCCGCCGGTTTTGTCAGTGGCGGAATAGTAACGGTTTTGCCTTCAGCCGGAACGTTATCCTCTTTTTGGTCTACATATATCAGCTTTTCAAGTTTGAATCCCATGCCCTTGGCTTTCTGGATTAGGGACTGCATGATGTTTGGATCGAGTGTTTTTTGTCTTGAAAGGATCCAAAAGAAGTTGATTTTGGGTCCTGTCACCATGGCGTAGCTATAGTTTTTTTCATCCAGATCAATGATGTTGTAGCTTCCATAGAATGGACCAAAAAATGAAACTTTAAGGCGGCCAATATCGGGTGAATCAATGAAATAACCCCTTGCGCTGGCATTCTCCCATTGACCTTTTTTCATATTGAAGCCCTTGTTGATCACTTTGATCCCGCCATCCTCACGCAAGCTGTATTCGGCTGATACATGACTCAGTCCTTTTTCAAAGCCATGGTCCAGTCGGGCGATTTCATACCAAGTTCCAGTGAACCTCTTTACATCAAAGCCCTTAACTGGGGTCATGCCTTCGGGTATTCCAGTATTTGCAAACATAAGGAAATAGAGGCTGGCTGCCAGCGATATCAGTATGACGGCAGAAAGAATTTTCATGGTGGTAGGTCTCCTTAAAGTCCGTTTGAACGGATCGAATGAATAGGTCTAAAACAAAAGATCGCCAGAATAACGAAAATTAAAGCCAGTGTTAACGTGTATCCTCCTCTGACAACGAGCATGCCGAGTGTTAAGGATCCGTGATTGGCATATATCGAAAAAAAGAGGCCGCTGATTGCGAGGTCTAGAGTGCCTGAGAGGGTTAATATCACATGGGTCGTGGGCTTTCGTTGTTCTGATTCGTGGCTGATTGGGGTATCTGAATCGTTCAAGCTCTTGGAGAGCCTTGCTTTTTGTTGTTTTTTAATCGCCTTGTCGCGCTCCCTCGATTTAGCGCTTTGCTGGCGTTTGTATAGCTCGATGCCCTTTGCAATGCCTTGAGAAATCAGTTTGGTTTGTTCTTTTGTCTGCCCTTCCTTTTGCACGCTGCGGGCCAGTGCAAGTGCTTCTCGCTCAATAGTTGATTCTGTATACGTTTTAGGGGTGACTGAGGAAGACATGTCAGCTGGTTGGGGCTTTTGAGAACAATCGGATGTAGTGTAACCGTTCTCTAAAAAAACAACACCCGCCGACTCATGGTTTGAGAGGGCGGGTGTTGAGGGGGGGCTTAGTGTAGCTCGGCCGTAGTACCCGCACCCGTCACATCGGTATTTCCTGAGCTGGTTCCACCTTCGCTATCTGTATTGGCTGGAGTTGAACTCACCCAATCTTTCGGAGGACTAGGCACTCGGCCATTCATAATGTCATCGATTTGGAAACGATCGATCGTTTCGTATTTCATGAGCGCTTCAGCCATAAGGTGCATCTTGTCGAGGTTTTCACGCAATATTGTATCGGCACGTTCATAGTTCCGGTCAATGACTGAACGAATTTCTTCATCAATCAGGTGTGCGGTTTCTTCTGAAACGGATTTCGTCTGAGTCACTGAGCGGCCGAGGAAGACTTCACCTTGCTCTTCACCATAGGCCAGAGGACCTAGTCGTTCAGAAAGGCCCCATCGAGTCACCATGTTTCTAGCTAGTTGGGTGGCTCTTTCGATATCATTAGAAGCACCTGTAGTTACTTTTTGTGCTCCAAAAACAATCTCTTCAGCCAGTCGTCCACCATAAAGACTTGAAATCTGGCTTTCAAGTTTCTGTTTGCTGGCGCTGTACTGATCCCTTTCAGGAAGAAACATCGTGATACCCAATGCACGTCCTCTTGGAATAATGCTCACTTTGTATACTGGATCGTGTTCAGGTACCACCCGGCCTACAATCGCATGACCTGCTTCATGATATGCGGTTACTAACTTTTCATCTTCGCTCATCACCGCAGACTTTCTTTCAGCGCCCATGAGGATTTTATCCTTGGCTTTCTCGAAATCATCCATCTCAACCTGACGCTTGTTCTTGCGTGCTGCGAAGAGTGCGGCTTCATTGACGAGGTTCGCTAAATCAGCTCCTGAAAAGCCAGGGGTTCCACGAGCAAGCCATTCAGGTTCAACATTGGTTCCGACAGGAACTTTCTTCATGTGAACGGCGAGGATTTGCTGACGACCTCTTACATCGGGTAAACCTACTGTAATTTGACGGTCAAATCGTCCTGGACGTAGTAAGGCTTTGTCGAGTACGTCTGGCCGGTTTGTGGCTGCAATGATGATAATGCCTTCATTGCCACTAAATCCGTCCATTTCAACCAATAATTGGTTGAGGGTCTGCTCACGTTCGTCATGTCCACCACCAAGGCCTGCGCCACGCTGACGACCTACCGCATCAATTTCGTCAATAAAAATGATGCAGGGAGCCCGTTTCTTGGCCTCTTCAAACATGTTTCTAACACGAGAGGCGCCGACACCTACGAACATTTCGACAAAGTCAGAACCAGATATCGAAAAGAAAGGAACCTTCGCTTCGCCTGCTATGGCGCGAGCCAACAAGGTTTTACCCGTACCTGGTGGGCCCACCATCAGGGCGCCGCGTGGGATGGTTCCACCTAGCTTCTGGAACTTGCTAGGGTCTCGCAAAAAGTCGACCATTTCCTGAACGTCTTCTTTGGCTTCGTCACATCCGGCCACATCACTGAATGTAACTTTAACCTTATCTTCTTCAATGAGCTTGGCTTTGCTTTTGCCGAAATTCATTGCTCCACCGCCTGCACCACCTTGCATCCGACGCATGAAGTAAATCCATACACCGATGAGGAGAAGCATTGGGAACGTGGCCATGAACATCTGCATTAAGAAAGAGGGCCTTTCTGGCGGCACAACCTTGATGTCAACGTGATTCTTGAGCAGGTCGTCTATCAGGTGCGGATCGCCTGGATTATATGTTGTGAAACGCTCGCCATCAGTTTTCATGCCGCTCAGGACCTGACCATCAATACTGAGTTGTCTTATCGTTCCTTGGTTAATAGAGCTCAGAAACTCGGTGTAAGTCATCGCCGAATCGGTTTTGGCTTTTGGGTTGAAATAATTGAACATCGATAGCAATGCAAACGCTATGACGACCCAAAGGAGGATATTTTTTGTCATATCTTTCATGGTTCTTCCCCTAATTTATTCGTTAATCTCGAAATGCATGGTTTTTATCGCTCATTTTGAGCTGATCGAATGACCAAAAAAGTGTTATAGGTCACTACGACAAATACCGAAAACCAGCATCAATCTAAATGCCGCTATTCGATGCGCCACCTTTGATCGTCATGTACTATCGCGATGCTTGATTGCTGTCCATGAGTTGTCAAGGACGAATCTCACTCGTAACATAGAGTCTGACTGTCACAATTCGAAATTGTTCCGCGGAGCCGAAAAAGTGAATTCAATACCTTCAGATTTAAGCTTCGGAATTGGCGCCGTTTCCCGCCTGACTGGAATACCAATGGACACACTCAGGATCTGGGAACGTCGCTACGGGGCCATAAAACCTATGAGGGCCGGCCGTAATCGTCGTTTCTACAGCCGAGAGGACATATCCCGCCTTATTCTGATTAAGCAATTGGTTGATCGTGGTAACCCAGTCAGCTCAGTGGTTAGACTGGGAGCTGAAGAACTAACCCAAAAACTATCCGCCTATACCGAACTCGAACTAAAAAAAGAGTTTACCCCTGAATTCGAGGTTTTGGACAGACCCGCTAAAGTTCTGATTTTAGGTGATGCGCTTCCTTATCAAATTCTTTATTGGTTACCCAGTCTTTCTAATCTTGAACTACTTGGTCACAAAGCTTCGTACGCTGAATTTGAAAGTCTTGTGCTCAAAGATGAATACGATCTTCTCATTCTAGAGTTTCCGACCATCGAATCAGCCGAACTCGAAAGGATTCGTGAGTTAGGCCAAAGGGCCGGTTTTGCTCGGATTTTAGTTGTTTACGCTTTTGCATCAAAAACCTTCACTCAACAGTTGAGCAAGTTAGCGGTCAATTCGATTCGAGCACCCGTGAGCCCTCGTCAGTTGGATGAATATTGTCATGCTTGGATGGTCGGAGTAGCTCTTCAAAATCGCGACTTTAAGACGTTGTCCATCGACGATGATGTAAAGGAGAGACGTTACAACGGGGAAGTATTAGCTGCTATAGCGGAATATCGGACAACTGTTGAGTGTGAGTGCCCTCAGCACCTGGTCGATCTTCTATCAAGAATATCGGCTTTTGAGCAGTATAGCTTGGGTTGTGAAAACAGAAATGAAGCGGATGCGGCTTTGCATGCTGAGCTGCACCGTTACGCTGGACGCGTTCGAACGTTGTTGGAAGAGGCTATGGACATCATGATTGTGGCCGAGAATATTCAGCTCGATACTTATCTTGGTATTGGGTCTGATGCATGAGTCCTGCTTTAGGGCTCTCGTTTTACGTATCCAAAATACTGAGTGCTCTATTCTTACCCCCTTTGGGCCTCATTCTTTTGGCAATGTTTGGCTTCTGGTTTTTCCTGAGGAGCCCAAAGTCCCTAGGAATATGGCTGTTAGTGGGGGCATTGGCCATGCTCTGGTTGCTGAGTGTCCCTTGGATTGCTTCGAGCCTTTTGTCCGGAGTTGAAGTGCCCTGTCATAGAATGCTCAAGGGTGAGGCTGAAGCTATCATTATTTTAGGTGGAGGGGTCTATCGGGGTGCCTTGGAATATGACGAAATGATCAGTCCCAATGCTAGGACGTTGGAGCGTATTCGTTATGGTGCAATGCTTTCTAGAGAAAAACGTAAACCTATTTTAGTGACGGGTGGTGCCGTTGAAACCTTACTTCCCGAGGCGGTCAGTATGCGAAATGTCCTGGAGAAGGAATTCTTGATCCCAGTTCGCTGGGTTGAGGATCGATCTAGGACTACTCGCGAGAATGCCAGATTTTCAGCTGAGATATTACATCGAGAAGGGATTAAGTCGATCTATCTTGTGAGTCACGGTTGGCATTTAAAGCGCGCTATTACTGAGTTTGAACGTGAGGGGTTTCGTGTGGTACCGGCCGCAACGGTATGTTCTGGGGGCGATAACACACAGTTCATTGATTTTCTCCCAACGCCTCATGCGCTGGTAAAGAGCTATTACGCGATTCGAGAAACTCTCGGTTATCTTTGGTATGTCGTGAGCCGAGGGTTTAGCTGAAGCTTAAGCCCAGCTCTACTGCACCCAGATAAGCCGCTTCTTGCTCAAGATCAGCGACGGTTAGTGGGTGTTTGGCCAGCCAGCCCGGAGGGAAACTTAATTCAACCTTTGTAAGGCTAACCGTCAATGCAATGGCAGGAGTGGATGCCTGATCCCGGCTTCGGTTCAATAAAATGGCCAATCGCAATATAACGGCCAGTAATTTCCCGTATTCGTTCCAAGGTGGTGGCAGATCTTTAAAGATCTTGATGGGGAACTTGCGTCTGTGGCTCCTGACCAAGATTGCTAAAAGGTGCTGATCTTGGGTGGAGAAGCCAGGTAAGTCGGCGTTTTCTAGGATATAGGCGCCGTGCTTGTGGTAGCCGCTGTGTGCAATGTCACGACCAATTTCATGAAGAATGATGGCCCAATGTAGCCACTGTCTTGCAATGTCACGGTTTAGTAGCTTCGGTAAAGTGACTTGTTTGAGGAATCGATCGAGTGTTTTCTGGATACGAGAGGTATGTTCGGATTCTTCGTGATATCTCGATGCAAGTGCCGCTACCGTTCGGTCGCGAATATCTTCGTGATTGATGCGTCCAAGTAAATCGTAAAGTAACCCCTCTCTTAAGGCTCCATCCGATACCTGCATGCTTGCGATGTTGAGATCTTTGAACGTAGCGTAAATGATGGCGAAGCCACCTGGGAAGCTCGGATATCGCTCTGGGTTGAGGTCTGGGAAAAGAGTCTTATCCAGGCGCCCAGCGGTCAATAAGGCATCCTCAAGTTGAACGAGTCCGTCCATCGTGATGCCTTCCCGACTCCACCCACGAGTGACCAATATTTTGCGCACGGCTCTGAGGGTGCCGGATGCGCCTACTGCCTGATGCCACTGACTCCTCTGAAAAAGATGATGAAAAGGCTCAAGTTCCTGCTGTGTCGCGATGACTGCTTTTTTTAGGCGCTTGGCTGTGATCTTGCCATCTGGAAAATGTTTCATGCTCATGGAGACACAACCCATGTGCAAACTCTCCTTTTGGAGCGGGACTTGATCCACACCAATGATGTATTCCGTGCTCCCCCCTCCTATGTCCATCACTAAACGACGTTTCCCATCTGCGGCTAGGCTTTGTGAAACACCTTGGTAAATTAGGCGGGCTTCTTCAATACCTGAAATGATTTCAATCGGGTGTCCAAGAGCCTTTTCGGCCTTTAAGAGTAGCTCCGCAGAGTTGCGGGCGGCCCTTAAGGTATTGGTTCCTACGGCTCGAACAGAACCTGAAGGCAGTTGTCTTAATCTTTGTCCGAATCGCTCTAGACAATCGAGCGCCCTTTGTTGGATCTCAGTCGATAACTCTCGTTCGCTGTTGAGGCCTGAGCCTAAACGTACCATTTCTCTGAGGCGATCAACGACGACGATTTCATTAGCCCGTAGTTCGGCAACGATCATATGAAAACTATTGGAGCCGAGGTCAACAGCCGCAACCTGAATCGTTTTATTAAGGGGTTTATTAATTTCTGGATCTTGTGGAAACATTTCGTTCAGAGCTTAGGCGTAGGGTTTATTTGTTAGAATGACGCATGGATGGTGATTGCCTACGTCAGCTTAAAGCCCCTAGGTTCAAATAGCCATTGTCACAAATTCCCAAGGGAAATTCATCCAACCATGAAGGCGCTTTCAATAAGGAACCTCTCAAAAACCTATAAAAACGGTTTGGAGGCATTAAAAGGCATCGATCTAGAGGTCGAGGCGGGCGATTTTTTCGCATTGCTGGGGCCTAATGGCGCCGGTAAATCAACCACAATCGGTATTATCAGTTCATTGGTTAACAAAACCTCTGGAACCGTTGAAATATTCGGTCACAATCTCGAAACCGATCGTGCAGCGGCGAAGCGAATGATTGGTCTAGTGCCTCAGGAAGTCAATTTTAATCAGTTTGATACCGTCTTAAATGTGGTGGCCAATCAGGCCGGATATCAGGGTATTTCAAGAAAACTAAGTTTGGTTCGGGCTGAAGAGTGCCTCAAGGAATTGAGTCTTTGGGAAAAACGGCACTCAGTTTCTAGAACCCTATCGGGTGGCATGAAGCGTCGTTTGATGATCGCCAGAGCCTTGGTGCATGGACCTAAACTCTTGATTTTAGATGAGCCAACGGCTGGAGTTGATATCGAAATTCGTCGCTCTATGTGGGATCTTCTCCGAAAAATCAATCAAGCTGGAACCACCATCATTCTGACGACACACTATCTTGAAGAGGCCGAGAATCTCTGCCGCAGCATAGCCATTATTAACCATGGTCTTATTATCGAGCATAACTCCATGGACAACGTGTTGGCCAGAATGCATGTTAATCGTTATTTTCTTGATACGGATGAACCGATTGTCAACGTTCCTGTGCTTCCTGAGTTCAGTCTCGAGTATGTTGATTCACGAACCTTAGCCGCTAAAGTTCCAACAGCACTGGGCATTCACGCGCTTCTGAACGCATTGGGCGAACGAGGGATTCGTGTTTTGGCAATCAGAAACGCATCTAATCGACTTGAACAGCTTTTTCTGGATATGCTGGAGCGACCAGCTTAGAGCTCAAGCAACAACTAACTCAGGATCCCTCTCATTGCTCTGGTAGGGTGAAGATTTCTTCACGGTGTTCCTTGACCAGATTCAAAAGTGCTTTAACCGATTCGATCATGGCTCTTGGAGTAATCGTTGCCCCTGCGAATTGGTCAAATTGACCGCCATCTCGCTTAACCCTCCAGAGGTTTTCCTGAGGGTTATTCAGTGATAGCCCCTTGAACTGTTCAATCCAGTTGGATTTCGATGTCTCAATGAGATCGCCAAGTCCCGGAGTTTCGTGATGACTCACCACTCTGATTCCGGAAATATGACCGTCTGGAGTGATGGCGGCCACAAAGTGGATGTTGCCGTTATAACCGTTAGGTGCGACCTGCATGAAAATGGCCGCCACAGGTTGACCCTGAAGACGTGCCAGATAGTATCGAATAGGGACAGAACCTCTGACGGTCAGGGGCTCATCAAATAGCGCATTATCATATTGGTCGTAAGGCAGGATGCTATGGATCATCGCCTCTGTGGCTCGTTCTTCATTATCGTTGATTCGAGATTTGCTTTGATCATATGTCAGCGTTACTAAGCCAAGCCCTATGAGGGAGAAAATAAGAACGATTCCTGCAGGGCTGGTTCGAATGGGCCTCATTTTTGATGTCCGTAAGTTCTTGGCTGTGAATAATGATCAATGGTTGGCGCCGCAAGATTCATGAGTAGTACCGCAAAGGCGACTCCATCTGGATAGCCACCAAGACTTCTAATAACAAACACTAAGACTCCGATCAATGCACCATAAATCAGCCTTCCTTTAGGAGTTGTGGCTGCGGTAACTGGGTCAGTGGCAATGAAGAAGGCGCCTAACATGGTTCCGCCTGTGAAGAGGTGAAATAGTGGGTTTGGGTACACGGTTGGAGCACTTAAGTGAAACATCAAACTGCAAAATGTTAATGCCCCTAAGAAGCTCATTGGAATCGGCCATGAAATCATTCTTTGCTTAAGAAGCCAGAGTCCACCAACCAGAAATCCGGCATTGGCCCATTGCCAACCCTTGCCGCCGATGATGGCAAATATTTTCTGGGAGTGAATGTCATCGAGTAGGCGCTGCATACCTAATTGAGTACGAGTGGTATCCAGAGGAGTGGCTGTTGTCAGTCCATCATAGTGGCTCAAATTCGGGTTGAAGATAATCTCAATCAATTCTTGAAGCGAGGGTATGGAGCTGAGGAGTTCTGAAGGGGTAACCCAGGCTGTCATGTTTTTTGGGAAAGCAATTAATAAAACAGCATATCCCAGCATGGCTGGATTAAATGGGTTATAGCCGAGCCCACCATAGATGTGTTTGCCTATAATTAAGCTGATAGTCGTACCGAATACAATGAGCCACCAAGGTGACAGCGGTGGAATTGATATAGCCAGGAGGATGCCAGTTAGAACGGCGCTGTAATCTTTTAGCCGAATAAGGATTGGTCTACCTCGAAGTCTTAGCGCAACGCCTTCGGTAATCACAGCCGTTAGTATAGCCATCACGCACTGAATCAAAACGCCTGGACCAAAGGCCATGACAAGAGCTGTAATACCTGGAACAAGAGCCAAGATGACGCTTCTCATCAGCTCGTCCAGATGCTTCATAGGTGTGAGATGAGGAGCGGTTGTTAAAGCGAATTTCATGGGCTTCCAGTAGGTTAGTCTTCTGAGCCGCTATTGAGTTGGGGCGGTATTGGAGCCACTTGCTTCAGTTTCTCGGCTCTTTTATGTTTGGCTCTTTCGATAGCCTGTTGTATTTCCGGATTAGTGCCCTGTTCAAGCTTGGTTTTCCTTTGCAATAGAGCAGCTGCTTTTTCCCGCTCTGAAGCATCGAGTCTAACTTGGCGGTCCTCGAAGCGCAGTCTGGCTCGCTCTGCCATTTGGAGCCCGTGTTCCTTAAGCTTGAGTTGGGTCTTGCCTGATCTAAAAAATTGTGTGAGTGGAATATGGCTCGGGCACACAACATCGCAACTTCCACATTCGATGCAATCGGAAAGATGATAGTCGACCGCACGATCCAGCTGATCGGACTTAACGTACCAATACATTTGTTGGGGGGTTAACTGCATGGGACAGACCGTGGCGCAGTCTCCACACCTTATACAGGGTGAGCTCGGCTGTTCACGATCTCGGATTTCCTTGGAGCCTGCAATCAAAAGTGTATTAACGTTATGGGCGATAGGTATTTCATCCGTTGAGACGCTGAAGCCCATCATTGGGCCGCCCAGAATAAGTTGGGTTGCTTTTTCGGTGTATCCGCCGCAGAAAGCAATGACATCCGCCAACGGCGTACCGAAGTGGACCTTTACGTTTTGGGGGTTCAGAACACCTTGCCCGGTTACTGTCACGATTCTCGAGTGTAGAGGTTCTCCGCAAAGCACGGCTCTGGCGATGGCCGCGCAAGTTCCCACATTGATACAGAGTATTCCAATATCAGCTGGAATACCGCCTGAGGGCACTTCACGTCCAGTGATCGTTTTAATAAGTTGCTTTTCACCGCCCACTGGATAGATGGACGGTACTTTAACCAATTCAATGGTTCGATTTTTATGGGCATTAAGTGCTGTTGTGACGGCGCCGATCGCATCATACTTATCATTTTCAAGAGCAATCAGGCACTGGGTTGCTTTAAGCAGGTGGGCGGCAATATATGCGCCCTGAAGAATGAGGTCGGGCCGTTCTTTCATCAGCGCTTCATCGCAAGTGATGTAAGGCTCGCATTCAGCACCATTAATGATGAGTGTATCAATGGCGTTTAAGGGGGATTTGAATTTGGCCGCTGTAGGAAAGGCGGCCCCACCAAGCCCAGTGATGCCTGCTTGTTCGATACGGTTGATTAGTGCTTCGGTTGTTAAGGTGTGGTAGTGCTTAAGAGCAGGGAGATGAATTGGCTCATCTAGGCCATCAGGTTCCAGAACCCATGTTTTTCCGCTGAGTCCTGATGGATGAGGCAGGGTATATTGTTCGATAGCTTTGAGATAACCTGACGTTGGAGCGAGGATCCATGGATCCATTGGGTTGCTTCCCCCACCAATAGCTGTCCCCTTGAGTACTCTGCTTCCGATAGGAAGAAGTTCATGCGCCTCGAGCCCATTTCTTTGCACTAGGGGAATCATTAAGCGCTGACTCAGTGGCATATCCCGGATGGGTGTTTGGGTGGAAACGCGCTTATTCCCGTCTAAGAAAAGTCCGCCAAAAAATCGTTCTAGGCTCAACATGCACTTTTCTCTGGCGAGGGCGAACGCCAATTGGCTGGTGTATTTGGAATTGCTAAGAGATCAATGCAATCCACTGGGCAGGGCGGAATACAGAGTTCACAACCGGTACATTCCGCTGTGATGATGGTGTGCATAAGCCTTGAAGCACCAATAATGGCATCTACGGGACACGCCTGAATACAAAGGGTGCATCCTATGCACCGTTCTTCATCAATGAACGCTACTTGAGGGGGTTTCGCTATTCCATGGGCCTCATCCAAAGGTTTGAATTCTAGTCCCAGTAATTCAGCGAGTGAACGGACTGTCTCTTCACCTCCTGGAGGGCATCGATTGATATCAGCCTCTTGTTTTGAAATGGCTTCAGCGTAAGGTCTGCAACCGGGGTATCCACATTGCCCGCACTGAGTTTGAGGTAACAGGCTATTGATACTTTCGGTAATGGGTTTGGTCTCGATGTTGAGCCGTTGGCCTGAATAAGCAAGAAGACCAGCAAGTCCCGTAAACAAAATAGTCACAACTAAGACCGCTAACATTATCGTTTAACCATGGTTTAGGCTCTCACCAGTCCCTGAAAGCCCATAAAAGCCAAGGAAAGAATACCTGCTGTGATCAGGCTGATCGCGTTACCCTTAAAAGGTTGGGGAACATCTGATGCATCTATCCTTTCCCTAACCCCTGCGAACAGCACAATGACGAGGGTAAAACCCAATGCGGCACCAAGACCGTAAAGAAACGACTCAATAAAGCTATGCTGATACTGAACATTCAAGAGTGCTACCCCAAGTACAGCACAATTGGTGGTAATCAGCGGTAGGAAAATACCCAGCACTTGATAGAGGAGGGGGCTGGTCTTGCGCGCAACCTGCTCTGTGAACTGAACCACGACGGCAATAACGACAATAAACACGATGGTTTTTAGATACCCGAGGCTCAAGGGAACGAGGATATAAGTATTGACTAGATAGCTGAGAACGGATGAGAGGGTAAGAACAAAGGTCGTTGCAAGGCCCATGCCCAGAGCGGTTTCTTGTTTTCTGGAAATTCCCATTAGCGGGCAAAGCCCAAGAAACTTTACCAATACTAGGTTGTTGACCAACATGGTCCCGATCAAAATCAGCAAATAGTCCTTCATAAGGGTACGTGTTCTGCTTCAATGGGAATGGTTTTAATGTTCAAAAGCCTATTGGGATCCCAGTTTTGAATACCCCATGCCAGAATTCCTTCTGGGTCAAGTTCACCCAAATCTTTAGGTGGAGATTGATTCAATAGTTCAAGAAGATACATCAAGACGGAGGAGGGCGTCACGGCTTCCACTGGCTTTGACTGATTGCTTTTGCTGAACTTTAGCCCTCTCCGATCCGTGAGGATAGGTACATGGGTGTATGTTGGTTTTGGGGCACCAAATAGGGTTTGAAGATAGATCTGACGTGGAGTGGAGTGCAAGAGGTCATGTCCGCGAACGATTTGTGTGACTTCTTGGAAGGCATCATCTAGAACCGTAGCGAGATGGTAGGCGAACATACCGTCTCTTCGATAAAGAATGAAGTCACCCAGATCGTCCTCAAGGTTTTGTTCAACATATCCCTGAAGGGTATCTTCAAACGAGATGCATGGGCTGACTAAACGGAGCCTTAAGGATGATGCCCCTTCCTTGAAGCTAAGATGCTTATCTCGGCAATATCCGGGGTAAACGCCGATAGTATTTGCTGGAATGGTCTCTTGGTTTAGATCTTTTCTGGAACAACTACAAGTATAGAGAAGTCCCCGGTTTTTGAGGTCAGATAGCGCTTCGCGGTAACGTTCCAAAGCACGGCTTTGGTAAAGTACGGTTCCGTCCCAGTGAAGCCCTAGAGCATCAAGGGATCTCAGGATTTGATCAGCGGCTCCATCAACGGTTCGATTCGAATCAATGTCATCGATTCGAACCAACCATTCACCCAAATTGCATTTAGCTTCAAGAAAGCTTGCAAGAGCCGTGAAGAGGGATCCTATGTGAAGTGGACCGGTCGGAGAAGGAGCAAACCGACCCCGGTTGGTGAGGCCGGGAGCTTCCACTGTGCTACTTAAGTGCCTTACGACTGGCCATTAATTAGTCTAACCGAGTTGGCGCTCGCGAATTTCATCCAGTGTTTTGCAATCGATACACTGTGTCGCGGTTGGCCGTGCTTCAAGTCGTCTTAATCCAATTTCGATACCGCAGGTTTCACAGTATCCGTAATCGCCACGCTCAAGATTCTGAAGCGACTCATCAATCTTCTTGATCAGTTTGCGCTCACGGTCACGGGTACGAAGCTCAAGACTGAACTCGGATTCCTGTGTCGCACGATCGTTGGGATCTGGAAAGTTGGCGGCCTCATCTTGCATATGATGAACGGTCCGATCGACTTCGCTCATCAGTTCGGACTTCCAGTTCAATAAAATATTCCGGAAGTGCTCGACCTGTGGCTCGCCCATGTATTCTTCCCCTTCCCCCGGTTCGTATGGCGTGAAGGTGAAGGGTGTTGAATGTATCTCAGTTTTTTTGGTGCTGGACATTCCTGACTCCTAAACCAGTTTCGAATAACCCGTTAGTATAGGCAGAAAATCTGGTATAGATCAATCAAGTATCTATTAAGGTTTATTGCAGGCCCAACTGATGCGATCAGAGGGCCGAACAATAGCTACGAAACCCACTATAGATTAAGTAAAAAATGAACATTTCACCACGTGTCGACTCGCTAACGACCTTCCATGTTATGGAAATTTTAGCTCGTGCCCGTGAACTTGAGGCCGAAGGTCGAGACATTATTCACATGGAAATAGGTGAGCCCGACTTTGGAACTCCATCTGCGATCACTTTAGCTGCATTGGAAGTTTTGAAGGCCGACCCAATAAAATATACCCCTGCTTCCGGTTTACCAGAGTTAAAAACAGCCATTAGCGAGTTTTATCAACAACGGTATGAGGTATCGGTTGATACTAAGCGGATCTTTATTACTCCGGGAGCATCGGGGGGATTTCTCCTGTCATTAGGGTTATTGGTTACGGCCGAAGCTGAAGTGTTGCTCGCCGATCCTGGTTATCCATGTTATCCGAATTTCGTACGGCTTTTTGGTGGAAAACCACAGCAGATTCCGGTAGATGAGTCCTCAGGCTTTCATATACAGCCCAATCATGTGGACCAATTCTGGACAACCCAAACTCAAGGTCTTATTTTTGCTTCACCCTCCAATCCAACAGGCATGGTGATGAAGCCTCTTGAAATGGAGGCCCTGATTTTGGCTGTGATGAAAAGAGAAGGTTTCATTATCTCAGACGAGATCTATCATGGCCTAAGTTATGGTGTTTCCACTAGAACTGCTCTTGAATTCAGTCAGGAAGTCTTTGTAGTCAATAGCTTTTCTAAGTATTTCGGTATGACAGGGTGGCGGCTTGGCTGGGTCATTGTTCCGGAAGCTTATGTTGAAATGTCAGAGCGGCTTGCGCAGAATATCTTTATATCGGCGCCGACCCTTTCTCAGAAGGCGGCTCTTGCGGCTTTTTCTGGCTCTAATATTGATGAGCTTGAGCAACGTCGTCGCGCCTTTGAGGAAAGGCGCGATTTTCTGGTTGGCGGCTTAAAAACCTTGGGATTTAAGCTAAGTTGCCAACCAGAAGGGGCTTTTTACGTCTATGCTGATTGCAGTGATTTAACCGACAGTAGCCAGGCGTTGGCTTCTGAGCTATTGGAGCGGGCGGGAGTCGCGGTCACCCCGGGCATCGATTTCGGTGAGAGCCATGTCGAGCGTTATTTGCGATTCTGTTACACCGCCCCGATTGAACGCATCAGTGAAGGGTTGCAGAGAATCGAGCGGTATTTACGTCTTGCTACCTAGGCCATAAAATCTTCAAGTTGATTTGGGTTGAGGATACACTGATTCAAGAGAAGATTTGCCCCGACCTGTTTCAAGGCCGTCCCTCTCGCTAAGAAAGATCACTGAAATCGTTTTGTCTATTGTTCTCATGGAGTTGAGTTTCTTTCTAATTCCTTAGGGCCATCGGCAGTAACGGATCTTCTGCTGGATTTGTCCAGATAATAGGTTTAATACATTAGAGATTACTATGATGCATCAAAATAACTGGCTAAAATGCCTAACGCTCTTTCTAGGTTTCTTACTATCTACTTTTCAATTTTCAGGTGCCATGGCTGATCAAAATCAAACGGCGGGTGAACAGTTCTTGGCGTCTAATGCCAAAAAGCCGGGTGTGGTTACAACTCCGAGCGGTCTTCAATATCAAGTCATCGCTGAAGGAACCGGCGCCAAGCCATCGGCTAGTGATGAGGTGACAGTTAACTACCGTGGAGCCTTGATATCGGGTGATGAATTTGACAGTGGTAAGGGTGTGAGTTTTCCTCTGAATAGAGTGATTGCTGGCTGGACTGAAGGGGTTCAGTTAATGAAGGTTGGCGCAAAATACCGATTCTTCATCCCGCCTGAGCTTGCATACGGCGAACGAGGAGCGGGCGGGCTAATCCCACCCAATACAACCTTGGTATTTGACGTAGAGTTGGTGAACATCAAGTAGCTCCTCTTTGTGTGGGGTGTGTTGTTTTAGGCAATACCCCCCCTCATTCTATGGCATGAGGTCATCCACTTGCCGTGAGGCGTCTTCACAGATTGGTACTGTATCTGCGAGCTCCATTTTAACTTTGAGACTTGCAGTTTCTCCCGCAATCGATTCTGAGACCACTTCATTGAGTGGGTGACAGGCCTGAACCATTTTCTTTTCGGCGGCTTTAAGTTTTTTGGCATCCGTTGGATTTTGCTCTGCGAGCTCATCCGATGATTCAATCAATTCATTCATGACTTGATTGTGGTATCTGAAGACCTGCTCTACATATTTTTCAAACTGTTCCTGAGTCATGACAACTTCTTCACCCGACTTCTTGTGGGTGGTGATATTCGTACAGCCTTGTACGAAAAATCCCAATAACAGCATCACAGCGATTTTCTCTATTTTTTTAGAGTATAGGTTTCTCGCTATCTGATCGGAGATGCTGTGGTCTGGGGAATTCACAAAGAATGACATAGGAGCAATGACTGGAGCTTAAGACGGATAAAAACTTGAGCTAGCGAGGCCTACGCCAAATGATGCGCCACGATACCAGAAGGGTCATCATCCAAACAACCGCTCCCAATACGACGATAGTGATGATAGGGCCGACCCCGTGACCTGCTGCAAACGTATAGATGGCCATGCTAGCCAGTATCGCGCTATTCTGAAAGAAGTTTTGCACAGCCACTGCGCTTCCGCTTCCCACGGTATCGAAACCTGCTTGTTGGATTGCCGCGTTGAGTGGAACAACAAAGATCCCGCCTGTAATTCCTATGAGAAGCAAAATGGCTTGAGCTTCCTGGACGTTCGTCGCATAAGCAAGCAAAATGAAGAGTGTTCCCATAGCGTACGCTGAATACCGCGTTCTTCGAATGCGATCAAGGGGTATTAAGCGCGGAACGAGACTTGCGCCAATGATGATGCCGATGGCCATAAATAAAGTGAGCTGAGCAATATCTGTGGCTGAGTGCTTGTCGAGTACTTCAGGCACCCACGCCACCAAAACGACCCTCAAAGTCGCGGCACAAGCCCAAAATAGACTCAAAGCCAAAAGCACATGTCGGGCTCTGGAGATTTTAAGTAAGTCACGAATCCAAAACATTAAAGTGGACCACCCCGAGGTCTCGGATGTAGTCCCTTTTCGCTTCGCTGGAATAAAATACGTGATCATGCCGGAAATAAAATAGATGATGATCACGCTGATCACAGCATAGTCTACGGACAAGTCAGCCAACCAAGCGCCACCAATGGTTCCAAACAGAATGGCTGAAATCGTTGCTCCTTCAACCCATCCATTGGCTTTAACGAGCTTGTCGGTGGAGGTTAGTTCGGGAATGATTCCATATTTTGCAGGACTATAGGTGGCGGCACCAATGCCTATCACCGCATAACCGATCAAAGGCTCAATGCCAAAAAATATGATGAGACCACCCAGTGCCTTGATCAGATTCGCAATCAACAGTACCCGGGGTTTGGCGTAGCGATCAGCCATGCTGCCCACCCAAGGAGTCAAAACTACGAAAGCCACTAGGAAGGCACTTTGGAGGGCAGGAATATACCAGGTACCAAAGTGAGGGGCCTTTAAGACAATGGCAATCACGATGAACAGAATGGCATTATCCCCAAAAGCGGAAAGGAATTGTGCGCAAACCAGTGTATAGAGTCCTCTTGTCATAGAGAGTGCTCGGAAAGGAGAACCTTATTCAAGGTAGGATAATCAATTTTTCCAGAGCCCAAGAGCGGTAGTTCTTTAATGAAGACGATTTCTTTGGGCATGTGGAGCTCACTTAATCCCTGTTCTTGAATCGTTGCGAGTATCGCCGAACGGTCGGCGTCACGAGACTGTGTTGCAAGGATGATTTTTTCTCCTTTGCGCTCATCGGCAAAGGTCACGGCCGCATGAAAATGGCCCGGCCACGTCTTGGCCGCAATTTCCTCTACTAAGGTGAGCGACACCATTTCCCCGCCAATTTTTGCAAATCGCTTAACGCGGCCACAGATAGAGACGAACCCATCAGAGTCCACACTGACGATATCGCCCGTGTCATACCAACCGTGCCCATACCTGGAGGTTGGCGGCTCCAAGAATCCGGGTCGTTGAGGTTTTAGATAGCCCAACATTACGTTTGGACCCGACACATGCAATTTACCCGCGTTTTTTACCCCAGGTACCTCTTCAAGCTGCCATTCAATGCCTGGCATGAATCGGCCAACCGTGCTTTCCTTATAAAACATGGGCGTATTGGCGGCTAGGATCGGGGACGTTTCAGTAGCACCATAGCCTTCGAGTACTCTTAAACCAAACTTTTCGACCCATATCTTTCGGGTATCGTCTTGTAACTTTTCTGCTCCCGCGAACACGTAGCGAACACTGTAGAAATCATAAGGATGGGCATGTTTGGCATAGCCAGCCAGAAAGGTGTTGGTGCCAAAGAGAATGGTTGCATTTAAATCGTAAGCAATTTCTGGAATGATTCGGTAATGCAGTGGCGATGGATACAGAAAAGTTCTCATGCCATATAGAAGCGGCAACAGGGTGCCCGCTGTGAGGCCAAATGCATGGAACATAGGCAATGCATTTAGGATAGTATCCTGTGCGTTTAAGTCCAATCTTGCGGCGAGCTGTTCTCGGTTGGCTAAAAGATTGCCGTGCGATAAAACAACCCCTTTAGGCTCTCCCTCAGACCCAGATGTAAATAATACAACAGCAGGATCGTCTGCTCGATCACCATCACCGTACCAGATGCTCGCCGTCCAAGAGCTTACCAAAGCCCATACCTTATCCATTCCAGTAATGGTTGGGAGAATGTCTTCTAAAAAAATAACTTCAACTTTTTCGGCTAAGGCCTCAACCGTAGGCTCAAGTTTTGCGTTGATGACAAAGCGACGGGAGGTAATAAAAGTCCTTATTTCCGCGGTTTGGCAGGCTGAAATCAGGTTTCGTAGTCCGGCACCAAAATTTAGCATGGCAGGCGTTCGCCCAAATAGCTGTAGGCCAAGCAGTACCGAAACTGTGACATTTGCATTAGGGAGAAGGACGCCTACGTTCTCAAGATCGCCGGTGACTAGAGATAGTTTTTTCCCCAAGGCTAAAATTTGCGCAATCAGTCCATTATAGCTAAGTGGTTGACGCTTCACATCCTCCAGTAATTTATGGTCTCCACCGTGAATACGCCTCGCATCCAGAAGAGCGGCAAATAAGGTTCGGCGATGATTTCCTGTTTCGAACATCATGTCACTCATGATGTCGGTCAACATCAGACCCATGCGGTGGCGTCGTTCGTGAGCATCAGCAGCCGGCAGATGGGTTAAATCTCTAGGTGGAAGAATATTGAGTGTGACCGGTGGAAACCATCTTAGTCTCACGATCCCTTGAAGACGCGACACGGGGGTGTATTGAGCGCCGTCTATGCGAATAGGTAGAATCGCAGCCCCTGATTTCTCGGCTAATAAGGCTGCTCCATCATAGACTTTCATCAACGCGCCGGTCACGGTGATGCGTCCTTCAGGAAAAATCACGGCTTTGTGATCGTCTTTTAGGTAATGCGTTAATCCTTTTAGCGAAAGCGGCTGCAAAGGATCCATTGGAAATACCTTCGCAAAGCGCAGCGCAGGTTTTACCCACCACTGCTCGGAAATGGTCGTGTTGATCGCAAAGGTGACATCATCGGGCAAGAAAGCCCAAAGCAGGATGGGGTCTAGGTAAGACGTGTGGTTGGCGATGATGAGAACACGATCGCCGGCCATGTTGTAATGATCGAGACCAATCAGCTTGACTCGAAAAAGACCGGCCAACAGCCAGCGAATCAGTTTTTTGATCATGACAGTGTTTGGTTCTTTAGATCGCTATAGCTTAACAGCACCAAGACGTTCCATCCTCATCATTCTTTTTATTGGACTAGATATTCTAATCTTAAGGCTCTAGATTGTTCTTTAATCTGAGTGTCAACGACTATGAACTTCTCTATAAAAAAACACATCTATCAGGCCGTGGCGGCTATTATGATTGCCTCTTTATTCCTTTTTCTGAACGCTGGATGTGCTGAAAGAAGCTCCCCACAAGCTTCTACAGAGAAGGGTTCAAGTCTCGCGCGTTCGCATGTGGTAACGACCGATGGGTTCATCCTTCCCCTAAGGGCTTGGTGGCCTAAAACCTCAGAACCTAGAGCTATTGTAGTGGCGCTTCATGGGTTCAATGATTACGGAAGGGCATTTGTAACAACAGGTTTATACCTGAGCGCGCAAGGCATAGCCCTGATCGCTTACGATCAAAGAGGTTTTGGGTTGTCACCAGGGTATGGTCGGTGGGCCGGTGAAAGTGCGTACATTCAAGACTTGTACTCGGTTACTAAAGACGTCAGAGCACAGCACCCAAGGGTTCCTATTTATGTCTTGGGCGAGAGTATGGGAGGGGCCATCGCGATTGCCGCTTTGGCTTCAAAGAAGCCACCTGAGGTGGATGGATTGATACTATCGGCGCCGGCCGTATGGTCCAGAGATATGATGCCTTGGTACCAAAGTGCTTTGTTAGCTATGGCGGCTGCGACGTTTCCAGATATGGAGTTAACTGGAAGCGGACTCAAGATTCAGGCGTCTGACAACATAGATATGTTAATAGGTTTAGGGCGAGATCCACGTGTGATCAAGTCAACGCGGGTAGCGGCTATTGATGGGCTGACCGATGTCATGGATACGGCACAAAAAAACGCCTCACAACTCAAGCTCCCTGTTCTGATTCTATATGGCCGGCAAGATCAAGTGATTCCGCCCGATCCGATTATGGTGATGGCCAAAAAGATACCCAAAACGACACCGCTTAGAATGGCCCTTTATCCAGAAGGCTATCATCTATTGTTGCGGGATCTCGGAGCCAGGAAACCTTTGGCGGATATCGCCTCGTGGATCGAGGATCATCAAAAACCCCTTCCTTCAGGTCTAGACTATAGGATTGAGCCTTAACGATGGCTCAAGATACCTATGGCTTCCCCAAGGCGGGTGGACTTTCCAGGCGAGAGGTCTTTCATCCATTCAATGGCGTTTTGTCCAAATAGAACGACAATGGTGGATCCCATGTTAAATCGACCCATTTCATCGCCTTTAGTCAGTTGAATGGATTGGGATCGATAGTCCCAGAACTGTGCTTCCTTTCGTGTAGGCGGCGTAACCACCCCATGCCATAAGGTTTCTATGCTGGCAACAAAAATGGCGCCTACGAGAACAAGGGCCATTGGACCGACCTCAGTTTCAAACAAGGCGACTACCCGCTCATTGCGAGCGAAAAGATTCGGAACACCTCGGCTAGTGGCATCATTAACACTAAAGAGATCTCCAGGTATATGAATCATTTCGAGGAGCTTGCCATCTAGTGGCATATGAAGACGGTGGTAGTCTTTAGGTGATAAATAAATGGTTGCAAAGGAACCTGACTCAAACGCTTTGGCTCTGGTGGTATCGCCCCCAAGCAACTCAAGTGCACTATAGTCCCTGCCTTTAGCCTGAATGATTCGGCCAGACTTTATAGGGCCAGCCTGACTAATAGCACCGTCTGCAGGTGAAACCACTGCATGGGCTTGGGTTGAAATGGGGCGAGCATCCGGCTTTAGAGAGCGAGTAAAGAAATCGTTGAAGCACCGGTAGCTATTTAGATCCTCGTTCTCAGCCTCTTTTACATCAATACCATAGAGACGGACGATCAAGCGAATGAATAAATTCTTGAAGGTTTTGTTTTGGCAGTGAGTCAGTCTACCCATGATCCTAGAGAGGAGGTGTTGTGGCAGCACGTACTGTAGGGCTACAAAAGTTTTTTCACTCGGGCTCATAGTTTGTTAGTGTTCTGTATGTGTTGAACGGTCCTTTATTAGACAGCCTCGCCAGCCATGGGCTGATCTAGACAGAAGTTTCGATGTGGGATTCTAGCCGAAAACCATAGGGTGGTCGGATTCTTTTCATGTAGGAACAGCTAAAATCTATTTAGGCTACCTTCCAAGCTCAGAATAACTCAAAAATTAAACAGATAAAGCACCACGGTTTATTAATGAATCAACATCTTCCAAAAAATATTCTGGTTACGGGTGGGGCGGGTTATATTGGTTCTCATACTTGTGTGGAGCTCATCCAGGCAGGATATGACGTTGTCGTCTACGACAATTTTTCCAATAGCCGACCTGCTGTACTCAAGAGGATTGAGTCCATCACGGGCAAAGCGCTTAAATGGGTCTGTGGCGATATCCGCGATCAGTACAAGCTTGAAGAGACGCTGACACGATATGCCTGTGAGGCTGTGGTCCATTTTGCTGGACTTAAAGCTGTTGGTGAATCGGTCGCTGAACCGCTTAGATACTACGATAATAACGTGGTAGGTACCTTGCGACTTTTGGAAGCCATGGTAACCACCGGGATACATTCGCTGGTTTTTAGTTCGTCGGCAACGGTTTATGGCGATCCTATTTGTTTGCCGATTAAAGAAGATCACCCCCTATCGGCAACGAATCCTTACGGTAGAACCAAACTTATGATTGAGGAGATTCTTCGTGATCTCCAAAAAGCTTCACCCGAATGGAGAATCTCTATTCTTCGCTACTTTAATCCGGTTGGGGCCCATGAAAGTGGTCGGATCGGCGAGGACCCAAGGGGGACTCCAAATAATCTTATGCCTTTTATCGCTCAGGTGGCCGTGGGTCGTCGAGACGCCTTAAATGTATTTGGTACCGATTACCCTACCCCCGATGGAACAGGCGTTAGGGATTATATTCATGTTGTTGATTTGGCTAAAGGGCACCTGTCAGCTCTGTCGCATCTGAATGAATCGGGTTGCTATGAGGTCAACCTCGGAACGGGGCAGGGATATAGTGTATTGGAGGTTGTTGCCGCCTTTGAGAGGGCCGCTTCACGTAAGATTCCAGTCACTTTCGCCGTGAGAAGGCCTGGCGATGTGGCATCCTGCTTCGCACACCCTGAGAAGGCCTCTAATGCCCTGGGTTGGAAAGCGACCCTGGATATTGACGCCATGTGCCGAGATCATTGGCGTTGGCAGGTCAATAACCCTGAAGGGTATGAGCTAGATTAGGACGCGTCTTTATTCTTAGTTTTTTCCCGTTGTGCTAAGAGACGTTTGTAGCTGGCATAACTTTCATTGGCCATGAAGGCCGTGTCATAAACCTTGCCACGCAGCTTTCTAAGTTCCAATGCATGCATGACACCCCGACGCCACAAAAGGTGTACGCCGAAATAGCCTAATACCGCACCGATGTTCATCAAGATGAAGCAACCAATCAACAAAGGCGCGCCAAACTCTAAGGCTTTATCGACTGCAAAAAGCTCAGAAAAGCGATCGAAAGTGAAGGTGGTTGTTCCTAAGGCCCAAGAACCAATGAGATAGGCTAAATAATACATTGGTAACCAGGTGATTGGGTTGGTGATCCACACAAGTGCAACTGCAATCGGCAGGTTCGCGTTAAAGTACACAGCCCCGACTGCAGCAATGACTTGCTGCCACGGTAAGGGTGGTGTGTACATCGCCCAAAGGCCCACTGCAAAGGCGCGCGCAACGGATTGGCGATTGAGGTACCACAAATTGGGCGAATACAATTTGTCGCCTAAAAATCCAAGAGCCTTAATTTCTCGAATCTTGGTTGGGTCAGGAAGATATCTTTTCCAAAATTTGTTGGACATGGTGTACCTGTATTCGGAAATCACGCTCTAGGGTCGTGCATTGTACAAACTTCATAGAAAGTTGTAATAGGAATTCCCGAAAGCCTCAAGGGATTAGCCGGTAAGAACACCTCTGTCCTTCATGTCCTCAAAGATTTGTTGTGCTGACGAAGTATCTGCTCTGATTATCCAAGCATCAGCGGGCGCTGTATTGTGATCGGAAATCACGATACAGATGATGCCTGCACGATTGATCTGGTCTGTTATTTTCTCTGTGGCGAGATGATCAAGAATGATCGCTGGGTGGCCGGTATCAAATAATTTACGTTCAAGTGCGCTGGCAAGAAGTTCGCTGCCGATACCACTTACCCATAAAGTTATCGCCTTCTGTCCGAAGCGGGCAACCCTTTCTTCAGTGGTGACGGGCCCCGCTTGTGTGCCTCGATCCGATTCGCCCACAATCATGCCGGCACCGATAGTGACATTGGTGAGTCGGTCTATGACGATGAATGAACCCGTGCCCTTGCAGACG